>Ga0247841_10000249_pt1 | contig 146700 bp, 113 predicted proteins | sample LaCruzMarch2015__2_FD_192410 | JGI IMG/M metagenome (GOLD analysis project Ga0247841, IMG submission 192410) | Freshwater microbial communities from meromictic Lake La Cruz, Castile-La Mancha, Spain - LaCruzMarch2015_18m | ecosystem: Environmental > Aquatic > Freshwater > Lake | place: Spain... | reverse complement strand
ATCAATATGCTTGAAGACCGCATTAACCCAATGCCCGACTATATGATGGAGCAGATCCTGGTTGGAGAGGATACGGTAAGTGCATTGGAGATCCTTGAGGCGAAAAAGGCCTGGTGGGACGGAGAGGCAACAAAAGCATATACCCGGCTGCTGAACAACTTTAAAGGAGATTCCCTTATTTCTGCCAATGAGGACAGCCTCAACTGGCTATTCTCCTACAGGAACACCCTTGCATCACAATATGACAAAGTGTGCTGGCTCCAGGCAAAAGGTGAATTCTGGCAAGCCGACAGCCTCCTGGCCGATATGCCCGAATCGTTCAGTTTCACCCCATCTCAGGATGAGACGCATAATGCCTATATTGATTTTTATACCTTGTCAGAACAGATTCGTTCTGATACCATGGGTGTGTTCAAGGTTGACAGTGCGGTTGCCACATCCCTTCAGGTAATTGCCACATCAAATAATGGTGTACCGGGCGCATACGCCAGGAACATCCTGATAACTGCCGGAAAAATCAATTACCAGGAACCTATTTTCTTGCCAGATACCTACTTAAAACAGGCGAAGAAGAAGAAATTCAGGGGGGTTAAGGAATCTGGCGATGCTTCAATATTAACCGTCTATCCCAACCCTGCTCAGGATTACTTCGTGGTTAAAATTAAATTGGATAAATTTAAGGGGCGGGGTTTGATCAATTTGTATGACGGAAACGGGAAAACAATTCAATCTTATGCCTTTACGGGCAAACAAAACCAGATTATATTCCCTACGGCAACCCTGAAAACGGGATTATATTTACTGATTTTAGAAGCTGAAGGCAAGCGTTTGGATAGCGTGAAAATAGCCGTTATAAAATAATATGTATTTATAAGGTTGATGGATGTTTACTCCTCCATCAACCTTTATTTTTGATATTTCAGATGAAAAAAGTTATTATAGTGATTTTACTTTTTTTATCCTTTGGATCATATTTATATTGTCAAATATGGCCAAAAGTTTTTTTTATCAACTATCCAAACTTTCCAAATACAGTTATACAAACCAATGATCGTGGTTTTATAATTGGTGGTCATCTTTTTAACTATGATGAAACTTTAAGTGAAGGATTTCTATATAAAACCACAATTAACGGAGAAATCATTTGGAATAAAACAGTTGGACAAAACAGTGGTGGAACAGGTATTTATTGTATAGAACAAACCACAGATGGGGGATATGTTATTGCGGGCAGTACTCATATGTATGATTCCTGGGGCGATCCTTTTATAATGAAGTTAAACTTATGTGGCGAATCAGACTGGTGTAGAATATATACGACAGTCATTGATACTTTTGATTACGCAACTTCAATCTATCCGATCCCGGGCGGGTATATCGCACATATTTATAGAACCGGTTATCTATATGCAAATGATCATATTCATTTATTCAGGTTGGACCAAAACGGAGATATTCTTTGGCAGCAACAATATGCGCTTAGTGATCCATTGTTTGTTGGTGCCGCCGGAGAACACATGATGGTTGCCCCCGATTATCATTATCTGATAAACGGGTATTGCTACTATCCGGATTCCGGAACTATAAATCCCAAATATTTAAGGCCATTAATAATAAAGATAGACAGTTCGGGTAAAGCCGACTGGGAACTTGCATGGTCAAAAATCGGAGGTGCATCATTTCATGGCATGTCTTTCAGATCAATCATAGACCAAGAAAACATTATTTATTCGTGTGGAAGACATATTATCCCTTCAGGTCCAGATTTTGGAGATAAACCAACAATGCTTAAAACGAATTCAAATGGAAACGAACTTTCCTATCACGATCTGGTGCCCAATTCCTGGCAAGCGGTTTTTTTCAACATCAACTGGTTCCAGGATTCGACCATTGCCCTTGACGGGGGGTGGATCATTACTCCGGGGGGCGAAGGACAGGTTGGCGTATTCAAAGTGGACAAAGATGGGAATGTTCTGGATTCCGCTAATATTATGCAAACGGTCTATTGTTTTGCAGATGCCATTGTTGATCATGACAACAAGTTGTTCCTGGTTCAGGGGCAACACGATGGGAATCAGTGGCGCAGTTATGCCTGGAAGCTCAATTCCGACCTGGAGTATGACACTCTTTATAGCCATCCCTACGTTTACGACAGTTTGTGCCCACACCCGATCGCATCGGATACCATCCCGCTGGATTGTATAATCGTGGGCATTGATGAACCATTTAAAAACCCGGAAACCGGGAGGTTGAAAGTTTTTCCTAACCCGGCGCGGGATATTCTGCATATTGTAATCCCGGAACAACTGAAAACCGAAAACCACAGCCCGGTTTTCAACCTCACCACGGTGTATCACCAATGGCATTCTGCCATTCTTGAAATATATGACCTTTTTGGAAGAAGGATGTTTTCGAAGGAAGTTTTGCAAGCGGAGAAAGCGGTAGCGGTTGATGTTTCACTTTGGCCGGGCGGGATGTACGTGGTGCGGTTGGTATATAAAGGGCAAACTGTGGGCAACGGGAAGGTGATGGTGGAGTGAGGCGGATCAAACCTTATGCCAGACTATAGGATGGAACATATCTTGGTCGGGTACGAAATTCAGATGCGATGAGGGTTCTGGCGATGTTTCGGTATTGACCGTTTACCCCAATCCGGTCCATGGACATTCTTTACCAATGTAAGGACAGACAAACAGAATAAAAAATTAACTTTGAAGGACAAAAAAACAATATGACATATTACAAAAAAATAAGAGAATTAACGAAGACGGTCCCAACGACTTTAGTTGACTTTGGACTGCCAAGAGACCCTGCGAGAACCCCGACACAGGCATCATCTAATTTCATTACCAATAAGGAGCAAGGAGATTGGGCAGAAAACCTGGTTTTCAGGGCAATTAATGAAACATCTAAAAACTTTGTAGCAGTAAAATACGGCAAGTCTGATGACCTGGTAGCAGGAGAAGAAGGTTTTGATACTTTTTATCAAGAATTCCAAAATGAACTTGATACTATCGGAAAAAGACCTGACTTGCTAATTTATAAACGAGAAGATTTTATTGACGGTTTAGGATATGACATAAGCCATGTTCCACACCATACAATTACGCAGTATGTAAAGAAAGCGATTGCAGGCATTGAAGTTAGGTCAAGCGCTTTTTTAATTGACAAGTATGAAGAAGCAATGCAAATAAGGACTGAGAAATTTAGTCAAATTGCATTACAGACAAGAGATTATATTCTTGCAGAATTTCAAGAAGAATTAAATCAGCCATCGAGACAAGCATATATTGATTTACTTCAAGGGATTACTCAAAAAACGATTGCTGTAACAGATTTCAGAGTCCCAAGCTGGAGTTCGACAGAAAGGTTGGCTGAACTGAAAAGCCAATTCAGAACACTGAAAGATGCTATAAAAGAAATTCAAAAAAGAGATTACCTTTCAATAACTCCAAAAGTTGAAGACATTAAAGTTGTTTACAAATGGATTGAAACTTTTAACGTCCCACATTTTTACTTTCAGGTTTTCTTCGATAAAGTTTATGGAATTTCATTTGAGCAGATTCTTTCAATAATCTCTGACTCAAACAATGAAGGCATTGTTTTTTTTGTTGAAACTGATACAAAAAATCAGAACAAAACTACGATTAAAATCAACTCTAAATCAGGAACTCCGATTGCTTCAAAAGTCGAAGAACCCATTCACGAAAGCGTAAGAAAGGAAATGGACAGGGGAAGACTATTATTTTATGTAACCTTTAAAGGCGGAACGGCATATCTTGATGTTGATAATTTGATTAACATTCTTGGCTTTGATATAAAAGAGTTCTAATGATAGATTTAAAAGACATATCGTTAGCAATTAATAATCAAGTTGAAAAAAATTACTCTAAATCAATTTCTTTAGAGCATAGAAGAAAATTTGCCCAATTCTTCACACCTTTTCAGTTGGCATCATTAATGGCTGATTGGTTGTTGGGAAACCAAAATCTAAACACGGTTTTGGAACCGGCTACTGGACTTGGCGTTTTTTCCCGTGCCTTGTTAAACAAGAAATCTGAGCTTTCTATTAAAGGATTTGAAGTTGACGGTACTATTTATTCTGAAGCAAAAGAAATTTTCCACGATATTCCACAGTTTGACATACATTTGGAAGATTATATGTTTAAAGATTGGGACAATAAATATGACGGTATTATTTGCAATCCGCCATATTTTAAGTTTCACGATTATGATAATAAAACAATCTTGAACGAAATCGGGAATCGTTTAAAAATCAAACTTAATGGCTTTACAAATCTTTACACCCTTTTTCTGCTAAAGTCTATTTATCAGCTAAATTCAAACGGAAGACTTGCCTATATAATTCCTTCTGAGTTCTTAAATTCAGATTATGGCAAACTTGTAAAATCGGCTCTGATCAAGAACAAAATTTTGAGACATATTATCGTTTTTGACTTTGAGGAAAATGTATTTGATGATGCCTTAACGACTGCTTGTATTTTGTTGTGTTCAAATGACAAGAACTACCAAAAAGTGAAGTTTACCACCATCAAAAAAATTGACGAGTTGGAAACCATTCAAACCTACATCGCAAACTATCCTGTAAATCAGTTTGATGATTCAACTTTTACCTATTCTGAACTTGACCCGGAAATTAAGTGGCGTAAATATTATCAAGCACAAAACGGAATTAGATATAAAAATTTAATTCCGTTCTCAAGCGTTGCCAGAGTAGTTCGCGGAATTGCAACAGGGGCAAACGACTATTTTACTTTTTCAAAGTCAAAAGCAAATTATTATGGAATAGATGAAAAGTATTTACTTCCTTGTATTTGTAAAGCGGTTGACGTTAAAGACAACTTTTTCACAAAAGAAAAATTCAATTCCCTGGTTAATGCCGACAAACAAACATTTTTACTAAACGCAATTGTTGCAAAAAACGAGAAAGTAATGAAATACATTGAAATTGGGGAAAAGACAGGCATAGATAAAAAATACCTTACTGCTTGTAGAACTCCCTGGTATTCATTGGAAAATCGTCCACCTTCTCCAATTTGGGTTTCTGTATTCAACAGAAACGGACTGAAGTTTGTAAGAAATGAAGCAAACATTTCTAACCTGACCACATTTCATTGTGTTTATCCCGTTCAGGGCAATTTGTTCAACAATGTAAATATTGACATCCTGTTTGCCTATCTTTTAACAGATGTTGCCAGAGAGATATTTGAAGACAATCGCCGGGAATATGGTAACGGACTTCAAAAATTTGAACCAAACGACCTTAACAAAGCAATGATGCCTGACCTATCACTACTTGACAAAGAGACTGAAAATAAAATCATGGAACTCTATTCCAAATACAGAGAGACAGTAAAAAACCAATTGCCAGACGAAAGTTTCCTGAACGACATTAACGAAATTTTTAAAAACAAATATACCCTATAACGATTTTGGTTTACTTTTGGGCAAGCGTTTTTTCCTGTACGTTTCAGGTTGAACGGCGCTGCAAATAAAATCAGTCGGACTTAAAAAGAAAAATTGACATGAGATACGTATATTTATTAATATTTCTGGCAATGGCTTTCAGGCCGGCCGCCCAGAACTGGTCAACGTATGGCGGAAACAGCGGCCGGACCGGTAACAGCGAGATCACCGGGCCATATTCGGTTGCCGTTCCATTCTGGCAAATTACCAATGCGGCCTATACCCTGCTGGGCGAAAATGTTTACACCTTCGGCGACCGGTTTGTCACCTCCCGCGTTTCGACTGGCTTCAGCCAGGTCTCCATCGAATGCAGGGACCTTCAGGACGGTTCGCTGATATGGGTTTCGCCCTTCATCGCCAATGGTTCAAAATTATATTGCATGGGGTTTTCGGAAGATGCGGTCTATGCCTGCGATTACGCTACCGATAGCGTTTACGCCCTGCAACCTGTGGACGGGGCCATCAAGTGGAGGGGCGCGCTCGAATCCTACTCCTACGGCGCCCGCGAAAGCGTGGTGTATGCCTGCAACGGCGACATCATCCTGAACGGGCCGGTAGGCAACTCCCTGACCACCCTAAGGCTCAACAAAGACAACGGCGAGGTCGTTTGGACAAACCAGAACCTCATCGCCGTTTCCCCGGTCGTGCCGCTGGCCGCCACCAGCTCCCGGGTGTACCGAATCACCGGTGCCATTACCCAGCCGATCCGCCTCACCGCCATCGATATCGAAACGGGGTCAACCCTTTACCAAACCGAGGGCCTCCCCGGCGACGGAGACCAGGAAAGCCCCATGGCGACCGGCAACGACGGGCGGATCTACTTCTGGCGCGACAACGGGGACTTGTATTCGTTTACCGATACCGGCAATGGTTTCACCCAAAACTGGGCCTATCCCTCCCTCAACCCTCCGGTAGGGGGCAACAACGGCTCGCTGGCCGTTGGCGCCAACAACGACCTTTACGGCTTTGACGGTGGAAAGGTAATCAGGATCAGGCATGGCGACGGTTCCTTACGAAACCAGGCACAGGTTGACATAACTGGCGGGAACATCACCATCGGAGCCGATTCCACGGTGTATGTCAGCAACCAGGCGGGCAAAGTGTATGCTTTTTCGGCCGACCTGCAACAGGTAATCTGGCAATACAACGTTCCTTCGAACGTTTTCGGCAACCCCATCCTGGCCAAGGACGGGTTCATGGTTTTTACCCCTTCAGGCACAACCATCACGGCTTTTAAACCGGAATTAAACCGCAAACCGGTCGCCGATTTCAGGGCGGGCAACCGCAAGACCGAAACCGGTTTGCCCGTCAGCTTTTTCGACCAGTCGTCGTTTGCGCCCACCGCCTGGGAATGGTCTTTCCCTGGCGCCAACATACCCTTCTCAACCGAACCCAACCCCACCGGCATTGCCTACCCTGGCCCCGGGATATACGAAGTAACCCTCGTTGCATCGAATGCTTACGGAAACGATACCATGGTTAAAAGTTGCTATATCGAAGTAACCCTGAACACCGGGTTTGCCGAAACCGGTTCGCATGAACGGATATCGGTTTTTCCAAACCCCTTTAACCGTGAACTTACCCTTTCTGTAAGTCCGGAAATGACCGGAACAGGTTATCAGATTCTCAACCTACAGGGAAAGGTGGTGGCTGAAGGAACGTTCGTTTCACGGCAACAAACCATCCAGTCCGATTGCCTGCACAGCGGGTTCTACTTGCTGAAGACGGACAACCAGGTTTTCAAAATAGTGAAACAGGAGTAATGCCTGAACAGTACCCATTTGTAATGGAATCCTGGGTGGGGCTATCGGCGGGAAACTTCGCTTAGCCCCGCTCCGTTGCTTCATTCCCTGAAAAATCTGCCATGGCCAAATAAGTTGTGGTTCAGCATGGCACTACCTGATTTTATCGGCATAACCGCTCGCAGCCAGGAACTGTCTCAACTCCTCAGCTTTGTTGGTCCCGATCAGCAACCGCTTCCGGTTTTTGAAAACCAGTTGCAGCCCTTTGTCGCCCGACGTATTAAAGGTCTTTCCTGCCTTCCCGTACCGGATGCCCCATCCACCGTAATCGCGTATGGGTTTGTAGGCGACTACCTCAACAGACTCCAGTTCATCCCATCCGATATGACGGAACCGGCGATGGAAAGGAAAAAAACGGTAATGGACCCCCCGGTCATCGATCAGGATTTTCAGGTTTCCTGCGCCAAACCTGGTTGAATTTCTGTTTTTCGGCAAAACTTTTTTGATTCATGGGAACGAAAAATAGGATATTTTTTTATCACCCCCTGGGAACATCAAACACCTCCAGGTCCCGAAGGTTGCCATTGTCAAGGATCAGCCTGACGGTGGTAATGGATTTGTGGATTCCATATTTTCCAGCAGCCCCCGGGTTGATGTGCATAAGGTTGTATTTTTTATCATAAATCACTTTCAGAATATGGGAATGTCCGCAAACAAACAAATCCGGGCGTTCCTGTTCGATCAGCAACCGGGCCACACGATCGTATCGGCCCGGGTACCCACCAATGTGGGTCATCAACGTTTTCACGCCTTCAACCGTAAATATCAAAACCTTGTTGTATTCCATCCGGATCTCCTGCCCGTCGATGTTCCCATAAACAGCGCGAAACGGCTTTAGTTTGTCCAATTGATGGGCGATATCGGTATTTCCAATATCGCCGGCATGCCAGATTTCGTCAACACCGGAAAAAAATCCAGGGATCCGGGGGTGAAGATGACCGTGTGTGTCGGAAAGTATCCCAATGCGCAGCATGGCGCAAAGGTACAATTTACGGTTCACGACAAATCATCATTTTCCGGAACCGGAAGCCAGAAATCAGATTTGTTGCAAAAGAGATGAAATTTGAAAATATCTTCATTTTCAAAATGGTAATTCTCTATTTTTGTAAAACAATTTTAAAATCTGCACCATGAAAAAATTTTTTTGGGTACTGGTACCTTTGTCCTTGTTATTATATCAATGCACACCAAACGACAAACAAAACCAATCGGACAACCTCCAATTTATTAAACAAAACACCATGGATTCCGTAATATTCAAACTCGCCCAGAAATATGGCAGCGCCGAAGCGGCAAGAATGGAAAAAGGGGTAAAACAAATTGCTGCCCTGTGGGAACAGAAAGATGGCACGAAAGAGTCATTTGAATCCTTTTGTCTTCAATATTTTATTGGGGAACCCGAAAAAAGGGACCAACTTTTCGACCGGTTAAGCAATAACTTCGAATCAATTTTTGGCCATTTCAACATGATTAGTTTAGACCTGAAGCGGGGGATGCACCTCGATATCGGGGAGATGCTTGAGGTGGACCGGATTTTTGCCGCTTATGAGCCCGGTTCACACTTTGCCGACGATTTTTTTGACAACAAACTGGCCTTCATCACAGCGCTCAATTTCCCTGCCTATTCCCTCAGTGAAAAGGAAGCCCTCGGCCCTGAATGGACCCGAAAAGAGTGGGCTTATGTGCGGATGGGCGATATTTTTACGTCACGGGTCCCGGCCGGCATTCAGATGAAAGTTGCCGAAGCGCTTACCGCATCTGACAATTACATTTCCAATTATAATATTTATGTCGGGAACCTGGTCGATGACCAGATGAAGGGCCACTTTCCCAAAGAGATGAAACTGATCTCCCACTGGAACCTCCGGGACGAGCTCAAGGCAAACTATAACAAAGGCGAAGCGGGTTTCGTAAACCAGATGATGATTTACCAGGTAATGCAGCACATCATCAACCAGGATATTCCCGAACTTGTCATCAACAATCCAGCCTATCAGTGGAACCCTGCCAGCAATAAACTTTATAAAGACGGAAAAGAGGTTTCCGCATCGCCCGAACCGGATACCCGCTATCAATTTCTTTTAAACAATTTTAAAGCGCTCAGCGAAGTTGACCCCTATACCCCGATTTACCCGACCTATATTTTACGCGCCTTTGATGCCGGAATGGAAATTCCCGAAGAACAGGTCAGGAAACTCTTCACCGACCTTTGCTCGTCCACCCAGGTAAAAGAGGTAGCCAACCTGATCAGCAAAAGGCTTGGCAGGCCGTTACAGCCGTTCGATATCTGGTACGACGGGTTCAAGGCACGGAGCAACATGAACATGGAGATGCTTGACAAAATTACCCGGGCCAAATATCCCGATACCCGCGCATTCGAAGCCGATATTCCCAACATGTTGATCAAGCTTGGCTTCAAGCCCGATCTGGCCAGGGAGATAGCCTCGCACATAACGGTCGATCCGGCACGGGGAAGCGGCCATGCCTGGGGCGCCCAGATGAAAGGCGACAAGGCCCACCTGCGTACCCGCATCGGAAAAGAGGGCATGGATTATAAGGGCTACAACATTGCAACCCACGAATTGGGCCACAATGTGGAACAAACCATTAGCCTTTATTTCGTTGACTACTACATGATGCAGGGAGTCCCCAACACCGCTTTTACCGAAGCATTTGCCTTCACCTTTCAGAAACGCGACCTGGAACTTCTGGGGATAAAAGACAACGATCCCAACAAAGAGGCCATGTCGGCCTTAGATAATTTCTGGGCCAGCTATGAAATCATGGGGGTTTCCTTAGTGGACATGGCCGTCTGGAAATGGTTGTACGAAAACCCTTCCGCTACCAAAGAACAATTGAAAGAAACGGTAATAAAATCAGCCGTCGAAGTGTGGAACCAATATTATGCCCCGGTTTTTGGAATCAAAGACAGCCCAATCCTTGCCATCTATTCGCACATGATCGACAACCCGTTATACCTGTCCAATTATCCCGTAGGGCATCTGATCGACTTTCAACTTGATCGGTTTCTGAAAGGGAAAAATTTCGCCGACGAAGCCATACGCATCTATTCGTCCGGAAGATTGATCCCGCAACTCTGGATGAAACATGCCGTAGGCTCCGAAATCTCCATCGTTCCATTGCTGGAAGCAACCGATCAGGCATTGAAAACCATCAGGCAATAGCAGGCGAAACCACCTTCCCGTTGAGGATAACCGTTTCCACTTTGTTGCTCCCGTAAGCATACGGCATAAATTCGACCGTAGGGATGGGGCAGGTAATAAAAACATTGGCCACCTTTCCCCTGGAAATGGTGCCGTAATCGTCGCTTAAACCCATGGCATAAGCCCCGTTGACCGTCACGGCATGGATCGCTTCGGCCGGAACCATTTTATACTTGATACAGGCCAAAGAGAGGATAAGTTGCATATTGCCCGAAGGGGAAGAGCCTGGATTAAAATCAGAGGCCAGGGCAACCGGAAGGCCGGCTTCGATCATCTTTCTTGCCGGGGCATATTTCATCCCCAGAAAAAAAGCAGCCCCCGGAAGGATCGTCGGCATGGTTTCGCTTCCCAGCAAACATTGAATTTCTGCATCACCGGTAAATTCGAGGTGGTCAACCGAAAGCGCATTGTATTTTACCCCCACCTGGATACCCCCCGACCTGGCCAGTTCATTGGCATGGATTTTCGGGCGCAGGCCGTATTTCATTCCGGCATTCAGGATCCGGTCGGTATCGGTGACCGTGAAAAAGCCCCGGTCACAAAAAACATCGATAAAATCGGCCAGCCCTTCGGCAGCAACGAGCGGAACCATTTCGCCGATTACCATATCGACGTATGCCTTCCGGTTGTTTTTAAATTCCCTGGGAAGTGCATGGGCGCCCAAAAATGTCGGGACAATGGTAACTGGGGAGCGGGTTTTTAATTTTCTGATGACCCGGAGCATTTTTAGTTCGTCTTCAACAGACAGGCCATACCCGCTTTTTATTTCAACAGCGCCGGTACCCAACATCATGATTTCGCGCAGCCTGTCCAAAGCCTGCGTTGCCAATTCTTCTTCGGAGGCTTCGTGCAACCGTGCAGCAGAATTTAAAATACCTCCGCCACGGCGCGCGATCTCTTCATAGCTCAGTCCCCGGATTTTATCGATGTATTCAATTTCACGGCTCCCCGCATAGACCAAATGGGTGTGACTGTCGCAAAAAGAGGGAAAAACCATTTTCCCGGCAGCATTGATTACCGTAACCGGCTGCGATGGCCCGCTCTCCCCTGCCCCGCCTCCCCCCGGGCGGGATCCCCCATATCGGGAGAAAAGGTTTTTCAATTCCATCTCATCCACAGGCATCTCCCCGTAATCCCGGATACGGTCGCCTTCAATATAAAGCCATCCATTGCAGATGGTTGGAAGTGTTGACATAGCATGGCCTGCAACTTTTAACCCGGGGTTGTCCCCGGCCAGGACCAGCTCCTTTATATTCGTTATGAGGATTGCCATGGGAAGAAAATTTATCTTCCGGCTAAATTACTTCTATTTTCTGTATAAAGAATATCGATTTTCCCCCGGTTGTGCACACAATCCATGAGACGGGTCTTTAACTTCCAACAGGTCATTTGCCGAACCTCTATCCGACGCGACAACTCATACGTTGAGATGGACGGGTTGTTGCATACCATGGAAACAATACGGAACGCCTCCGTTAACGGAATGTGGCAACGATGAAAAATGGTATTGGCCGTAGCCGATTCGTCGTGCTTACAACGGGTACACCGGCGCGAAAAAGGGGTTTTCCCTTTACAATAATTGGTATGCCCGCATTTTTTACATACAAAGCCAGTCTCCCATTTTTTTCCTGCAATAAAATTCAAACAATCTTCTTCGGAAAGGGAATCGACTGAAATTTCTTTTATATCAAGATTAAGGAAATTCATATCTCCGGTATGTTGAAAAATATTTATGCAAAAATAATCCAATTAGTGATATTTATGCGATTTATTTTCAAAAATCTTTTTATCTTTGCAGCGTCATTTAAAAACACTTTATGAAAAAACTAACCTTCTTCCTATTTTTTCTGAGTTCTTTAACGGTCAGCGCTTGTAGCGGAAACGCCAATACCGGCGATGAAGTGAAAAAAAGCGGCAATGCTGAGATCATTCACCTGACAACGGAATCTTTTCAAAAACTGGTATGGGATTTTAAAAACAATCCCCAGCAATGGATTTACAAAGGGGACCAGCCCTGCATCATTGATTTTTATGCCGACTGGTGCCGGCCCTGTAAGATGATTGCGCCGATCATGGTCGAATTGTCCAATGAATACAAAGGAAAAGTAAGAATTTATAAAATAAATACCGAAGAACAGCGGGAGTTGGCACAGTTGTTCAACATTACCTCCATTCCGGCGGTTTTGTTCATCCCTAAAAACGGAAAACCGCAGATGTCGGTCGGGGCGATGCAAAAAGCAGGTTATGTGGACGCAATCAAAAACGTATTACTGGTAAAATAATTACGAATTTTAATTTAATACAAATCAATCATGGCAATAGAACATTTAACCAAACAGACTTTTCTGGAAAAAGTCTTTAATTATGAAAAAAACCAGGAATGGAAATATGAAGGGGCCATTCCCTGTATTATTGATTTTTATGCCGATTGGTGCGGCCCTTGCAAAATGGTTGCGCCCATTCTTGAAGAACTGTCAAAAGAGTACGAAGGCAAGATCAACGTATATAAAATCGATACGGAAGCCGAACAGGAACTGGCCGGCGCCTTTGGCATCCGGAGTATTCCTTCCATGCTGTTTGTCCCGATGGGCGAACAACCACAAATGGCCGTAGGGGCGCTTCCAAAAGATTCCCTTAAAAAAGCCATCGGCGACGTATTGCTAAAAATGAATTAATACAACCCTCCAATCTTGATCAGGGGCCGGCAAAATTTCATAATTTTGCCGGCCCCTGTTTGTATATTTATGGTCTTTTCAACGGCATATCTTCCTTCCATCGGGTACATGGCCGAAATTATCCGGAGCAAAACCTTAGTTGTGGACATCCATGAAACCTATCAGAAACAAACCGGGCGCAACCACTGTGCCATTTACGGGCCTAATGGAAAACAAACCCTCACCATTCCTGTCTCGAAGGTCAACGGAAAGCATACCCTTACCAAAGATATCCGCATATCGTATCATCAACCGTGGCAAAAAAACCATTGGCGGTCCATGGAAACAGCCTATAACAATTCGCCCTATTTTCTCTACTATCAGGATACTTTTGCTCCGGTATATGAAACCAAATACGATTTTCTGATTGATTTTAATACGGAATTGCTTCTCCGTACGATGAAACTGCTAAAAATCGAACATGCCCTAACCTTCAGCAGCAATTTCATCCGGGATGGTTTCCTGCTTCAACGTGAAATGTTATTGTCCAAACATGCGAGGTTCGATAACCCTTTCTATCTGCAACCCTTTCATTCCAAATCGGGATTTATCCCAAATCTGTCCATTGTCGATTGTATCTTTAACTTAGGCCCGGAAACGGCCCATTATCTCCAGAGCGTCGGCTCCCCCTTTTCCTGATCCGGGATTGTCGTGCCCATACAGAATTTTGCAAACACGGATATTCCAGAACCGGCAGCCGTACTGCAATCAAATAAAAGTTGCTTCGGATTTTCATATTCATGCTGTTTTAATAAAATAAAATCACTATCTTTGCATTAATTTAATCTAAATAAGATTGTCAACGCTATTTGACCTTCCCCAGGGGGCATCGGGAATCATCACTAAAGTAAGGGGGCGTGGTGCCTTCCGGAAACGCATCACGGAGATGGGCTTTGTCAGAGGAAAAAGGGTCACCGTGATTAAATCGGCCCCGCTCCAGGACCCGGTGGAGTATAAAATTATGGGATACCATGTTTCGTTGCGCCACAGCGAAGCACGGCTAATTGAGATGGATGATTCGTCCGATGTTACGGATACCTTGGCCACACAATCGAATCAACAATTTGCTTTCAGGGAACCTTCCCAACCAGCGACAACCGGAAATTCGAATGGGGAGAAAGGGAAAACCATCGATGTAGCCCTGGTGGGCAATCCGAACTGCGGAAAGACAACTTTGTTCAATGTTGCTTCAGGTTCGCATGAAAGGGTTGGGAACTTCAGCGGAGTCACGGTCGAATCAAAAAATGCAAAATTCAAAAAATCGGGTTACACCTTTAATATTACCGATTTGCCGGGAACCTATTCCCTTACCGCCTATTCCCCGGAAGAACTTTATGTTCGGCAACACATCATGGAACAAGTCCCCGATGTGGTCGTCAATGTGGTCGATGGATCCAATCTGGAACGGAACCTTTTTCTTACAACCCAGCTCATCGATATGGACATCCGGGTCATCATTGCCCTGAACATGTACGATGAATTCGAAGAGACCGAGCAAATACTTGATGCCGATGCCCTGGGGAAATTATTGGGCATCCCCATTGTCCCAACCATCGGGTCGAAAGGTTTTGGCATCCAGGCACTTTTCGACCGGATCATTGATGTTTACGAAGACCGGGACCCCGTTGTCAGGCATGTCCATATCAATTACGGGTCCGACCTCGAAAAAGCCATTCACAGGATTCAGGATGCCCTATGGAAAGACCAGGGCCTGACCGATCTTATTTCTTCCCGATACCTCAGCATCAAACTTCTTGAAAAAGACGAAGAGGTTCAACACGCGCTCCGGGCATCTCTCCATCGCGAAGCCATATTGGGTATTACAGGCAATGAAATCCATCATCTTGAAACCAACTTCCGCGAAGACATTCCAACCCTTGTTGCCGATGCCAAATATGGTTTTATTGCCGGGGCGCTGAAGGAAACCATGGACCCGGGGAAAAAAAAACAACCGGACAAAAGCCACAGCGAACGTATTGATTATTTCCTGACCCACCGTTTTTTCGGATTTCCGATTTTTCTCTTTTTCCTTTGGATCATGTTCCAGACCACCTTTACCCTTGGCGATTATCCAAACAACTGGATCGAAATGGGGGTATCGTGGATCGGCGAACAAACAACAACCTTGTTGCCCGCAGGCCCTGTAAGGGATTTATTGGTTGACGGGATAATCAATGGCGTTGGCAGTGTGGTGGTATTCCTCCCCAACATCCTGATATTGTTTTTCTTTATCTCCATTATGGAAGATACGGGCTATATGGCCCGGGCTGCCTTTATCATGGACAAATTGATGCACAAAATCGGCCTGCACGGACAGTCGTTCATACCGCTTATTATGGGATTCGGTTGCAATGTGCCCGCCATTATGGCTACCCGGACCCTCAAAGACCGCAACGACCGGCTGCTTACCATGCTGATCAACCCGTTTATGTCGTGCAGTGCCCGGTTACCGGTATATATTTTAATTGCCGGGATCATTTTTCCTAAATATGCAGGCAGTGTCATCTTTGGCCTTTATATAACCGGAATTTTATTGGCTGTCCTGGTATCGGTGGTCTTAAAAAAAACCCTCTTCAAACACAAGGGGGCCCCATTTGTCCTCGAATTACCGCCTTACCGGATGCCCACGCTCCGGGTCATCGTGCGGCACATGTGGGAAAGAGGGGGCCAGTATCTTCAAAAAATGGGGGGGATTATCCTCATAGCCGTCATTCTGATCTGGGCACTGGAATATTTTCCGGCAGGGGGCAAGGTGAGCCGCGATGAACGTTTAAAGCAATCGTACATTGGAATGATTGGCCGGGCAGTTGAACCGGTCATTGCCCCTCTTGGATTTGACTGGAGGATGGGCATCAGTTTAATTACGGGGGCAGCAGCCAAGGAGGTCGTTGTAAGTACCATGGGCGTTTTATATGGGACCAACCATCACAATGAAAAAGTATGGACAGGAAACCTCGACACGGAGTTAAAGGAAGCTACCTATCCGGATGGGGAAAAAAAAGGCCAGAAAATATTTACACCCCTTACCGGAATATCCTACCTGCTTTTTATCTTGATTTATATGCCCTGCGTTGCCGTTGTGGCAGTGGTGACCCGGGAATCGGGAAGCTGGAAATGGGCCCTGTTCCTCATAACCTATACAACGGCGCTTGCCTGGATCCTCTCTTTTTCGGTTTACCAAATTGGAAGTCTTTTCGTTAATTAATATGGAACATCAATATATCATAGTCGGTATTATTATTTTCGTAGCCATTGTTGCTATGTTGCGCAATCTTTTCCGCTTCTTTGCCAATCCCCTGGGCCACTGTGAAGGTTGTAAGCAAAACGGTGGAGCATGTGCGCTTCATGACCTTAAAAATGAAATGGGCCTGAAACAAAACCAAAAGAAAAATCAATCAAAAAAATTATAGATAAATTCATATAAATGGCTTCCACAGAATCCGGTATTTGTCTTCAAAGCATTGTCCCTGTGAGACTTGAATCGTCCCATACCTCCCCCATGGTTACCCAGGTGTTGTTTGGGGAACTTTTCAGGGTCATAAAAAAGGAGAAAAACTGGGCCTATATTCAGCTTATCGCTGACCATTACGAAGGATGGATTCCTGAATCACAGGCTCAGCTTATTCCTGAGCCCGATTTTATCAGGTTAACCAATGCCGAAATATTCCTGACCACGAACCTGGTACATCCCATTTTAAAGAAATCGGATCATTCGGATATTCAAATCGTGTTGGGCAGTTCGCTCCCCGGGTTCAAAAACAACCACCTTCAACTCGGCCCGTACACCTATTTTTTTGATGGAACAGTCACAAACGGTTCAACAACCTATCCTTCCATAAAAACCGGCGAAACGGCCCAAATCCGTCAGCAATTGGTACAATCTGCAATGAAATACCTCAACACGCCCTACCTCTGGGGCGGGCGTACCCCCTTTGGCATCGATTGTTCCGGGTTCACCCAAATGGTTTATAAATTAAACCGGGTTCAACTTCCCCGTGATGCAAACCAACAGGCTGAACAGGGTGAAATGATTTCGTTTTTACCAGAAGCGGAAACAGGAGACCTTGCCTTTTTTGATGATGAAAACGGAAACATAGTCCATGTTGGAATGTTGCTCGACAACAGGAACATCATTCATTGTTCGGGGGATGTTCACATTGACCTCATTGACCACGAAGGCATCTATAGCAATACAGCAAAAAAATACACCCACCATTTAAGGACAATCAGAAGCATGGTCGGGGAAGCGGCGCCGGGCCAATGACAAATTGCCCGGGCGGTTCTGATGTTATTGTGGAGAAGAATAATCGGGTGTTGATTGATATGTTTTCTTTTCCTTGTCTCTTTTTTCCTGGTTAAATATCCAGGTCAACCGAACACTGATCACATTGTTGTATTGTTCCCTGGAAAAGGGGTTTTTGGGGTCATTGGGATCTGTAACCATGACCGAACGGTTGCTTTTCACCGAATACTGGTAACGGACGCCGGCCCAGAGTTTATCCCACAGGCGGACTTGAAGGTCGCCGATGACCGAAATATCGAAGTTTGACATTCCGGAAGTGGGTTGGGCAAAAAAACTGGTATCAATGGGCTGGCCACCATAGGTTTCCTTAAAATTGATGAGCTGTCCGTACGAAAACCCGACTCCGACAGAAATGACTTTTTTATCGGTAAAATGAAAGAGCACAGGGATTTCAGCATAATCTTGTTTCAGCCAATAGGTGGTTGTGTCGGTTTGTCCTTTATGGTGGCTCCCTTTTTGGGAATAGAGCAATTCCATACTGACCGACCAGTTTTTTTTCGGGCCGAATGGAAGTATGACCATCGGGCCGACATTCAATCCGACCTTATGATAACCAAAAAACTCATCCCCATCAACTTGTGTGAGGTTGATCCCGACACTCAGCGCCCCAAGAACGCTTTGGGAACAGGCTTTTTCGCCTGAAAAAACAAGGGATAGGAAAAATACCGGGAGAAAGAGTAAACGGAAAGCCTTCATTGACGATTAAGGATTTACGATGAATGGTTTTAAAACGATGAATTCCCCTGATTAGTATTTTGTCCTTTCATGGTCAATTGAATCCTTTTTCGTTCGATATCAACATCCAGGATTTCGACCATTACTTTTTGATTAAGTTTTACAACCTGGTTGGGGTCTTTGACGAAACGATCGGCAAGTTGGCTGATATGCACGAGGCCATCCTGGTGGACCCCCAGATCGACAAAAACCCCAAAGTTTGTAATGTTGGTAACGATACCCGGTAATTTCATCCCTTTTCTCAAATCCTGAATGGTATGGATATTCCGGTCAAATTCAAATATTTCAAATTTCTGTCGCGGGTCGCGGCCTGGCCTGGCAAGCTCTGCAACAATATCTTTCAGTGTCGGCAAACCAATGGTATCGTCGATAAATTCAGGGAGGTTAATTTTTCCCAATTGTTCCGGTTTTTCGATGAGTTCGGTTACCGGGCAATGGAGTTTTCCGGCCATCCGGTCCACAACATGGTATGATTCCGGATGAACGGCGCTGCGGTCGAGTGGATTTTTTGCATCTCTGATGCGCATGAAGCCGGCGGCCTGTTCGAAAGCTTTTTCACCGAAACGGGGAACCTTTTTGAATTCATTCCTGGATTGAAACGGCCCGTTTTCATTCCGGTAGGCGATCAGGTTTTTTGCCAGCGAAGGGCCTAATCCCGAAACATAGGTCAGCAATTCTTCGCTGGCCGTATTTACCTCTACCCCCACATTGTTAACACAGCTCACCACCGTATCCTGAAGGCTTTTTTGCAGGGAACTCTGGTCCACATCGTGCTGATACTGTCCGACCCCGATGGATTTTGGTTCAATTTTAACCAATTCCGCTAAGGGATCCATCAACCGTCGGCCGATAGAAACAGCGCCCCTTACCGTGATATCATAATCGGGAAATTCGCGTCGTGCAACCGGGGATGCAGAATAAACGGAGGCCCCGCTTTCATTGACGACCAGGGCCAGCAACTCTTTTTCGAATGCGATTGCCCGGATTAAACGCTCTGTTTCCCGTCCGGCAGTCCCATTTCCGATGGCGATGGCTTCTATCTTATATGCATTGACCAAACTCTTGATTTTATGGATGGATTCCTTCACCTCATTCTGCGGTGGATGGGGATAAATGGTTTCGTTATGAAGAAGTTTCCCTTGTCGGTCCAAACAAACCAATTTACATCCGGTACGGAAACCGGGATCGATGGCCAGTACATTTTTTTGCCCAAGGGGCGGCGCCAATAAAAGTTGGCGCAAGTTCTCCGAAAAAACCCGGATGGCTTCCGTATCCGCTTTTTCTTTTGCCCATTGCCGCATTTCCGTTTCCATCGATGGAAAGAGCAACCGTTTACAACCATCGGCAATGGCCCTCTTAACCAGTTGGGACGATGCATTGGTTCCCCGGATAAAAATATTCTCAAGGATTTCCTGGGCTTTTTCATCCTGCACATCAACAGAAAGCCTGAGATAACCCTCGTTTTCGCCCCGGAACATGGCCAGCAACCGATGCGAAGGTGCCCGGTTCAGGGGTTCATGATAATCGAAATACATTTCAAAATTGATCCCATCCTGATCTTTTCCTTTAACGATACGGGAAGATATTTGCGATTCTTTTTGAAAAAGGTACCGTATCCGTTTCCGGGAATAGCCATCTTCGTTTACCGTTTCTGCAATGATATCGCTGGCCCCCTGAAGGGCATCTTCTACGGTATGGACCCCTTTCTCCGGGTCAATATAGGCTTCTGCCCGGTTTTCGATATCATCGAATTTTTGAGATAAGATGAGCTTGGCCAGTGGGTCCAACCCTTTTTCGCGGGCTATCCCTGCCCGTGTTTTTCGTTTGGGCTTATAGGGAAGATAAATGTCTTCCAGCTCAGCCATGGTTTGGGCCCCATCCACCATTTTTTCAAGTTCGGGGGTAAGTTTTTCCTGGTCGATCAACGACTTGAGGATTGAATTCCGACGTGCATCCAATTCCTTTAACTGAAGCAAGCGGTCGCGTACGTTTCCGATCACAACCTCGTCCATGGAACCGGTCATCTCCTTCCGATAACGGGCAATAAACGGAATGGTGGCGCCGCTTTCCAGAAGGTTGATGGTATTCCTGATAAACCCGGGCGGAACGCCCAACTCGGCAGAAATGATAACAATATATTTTTCGAACATCATTAAATCACTGAAATTATATTAATTACAGCAAATATACGGCATCTTGATGAAAATGCAAAGCGTTTTTCGTTTAGATGCAGTTATACCGGGGGTTTTGAAACAACCCTTATGGCAAACCTGATTTCGACCGGTATTATCACCAGCCCGAGGCCAAAACGTCAACGATGTGAATGGTTTGAATGGGGAGGTTATGCTTGTCGATATAAGCTTGTTGGTGCATCAAACAGGAAGAATCGGTCGATACAATATATTCGGCGCCGGTGGCCAGGGCATTTTTAATTTTTTGTTCTGCCATGGCGGTTGAAATGGGTTCAAATTTTGCCGAAAAAGTCCCTCCAAACCCACAGCAAACATCATTGTCTTTCATTTCGCGAAGTTCCAGTCCCCGCACATGGCTTAGCAGCCGTCGCGGTTCATCTTTCAGGTTGTATTCCCTTAGGGCGGCACAGGAGTCATGATAGGTTACCACATGAGGAAAAGCAGCTCCGACGTCCTCGATTTTTCTTACATTGACCAAAAAATCGGTAAATTCATAGATATTGCGTTTCAACTGTTTATATTCCAAATGATACGCGGTATTGTGAAACAACCAGGGATAGTAATTGCGGATAAAACCGGTGCAGGAGGCAGAGGGGCCTACAATGGGCCGGTCGTTTGGAAAATCTTTCAAAAATTTTTCGCCCATTTTCTTTGCTTCATCCCAAAAACCGCTATTAAAAGCCATTTGTCCGCAACAGGTTTGATTTCCGTTATAATGGACATCCACCCCGAATTTTTCCAGGATTTTAACCATGTTTAATCCGGTTTCAGGATAAATCTGGTCAATAAAACAGGGGATGAAAATATCAACAACCATAATATCAGGTTAAAATATAGAAAAATAAAACACTTGTTTGTCAGGTCAAAAGTAAAAATTAATATTCTTGAATAAACGGTAAGATAAAAAAAGTTAGGATCGTGGCGTAAATGGGTTATTGAAGCAAAAACCCAAGTTCGTGCAGGTGTTTCCAAAACCCGGGATAGGATTTCATGACCACATCGGGGTTAATAATACGGACGCTGCCCGATTTCAGTGCCAACATGGCAAATGTCATGGCCATTCGATGGTCGCCGTAGGTTTCAAAGGTTTGATCGGGAAGGACTACGGATTTGGAAGCCCCGAATTCGAGGGTGGGAAAGGGATCGGAGGATGGAGATACCAGGATGTCGGGCCGGAACTTATCGAGTTCATTGTTCAATGCCCTGAGACGGTCGGTTTCCTTGAGCCTGAGGCTTCTGAGCCCTTCAAACCTGCTACGGATTCCCAAGAGTGCACAGGTTGTTATCACTGCAGGGGCGATATCGGGATAATTGGTGAAATCGAAATAGAACCCTTCGGGTTTTTTACGGATGCGGGTAAGGTGGATCCCCTGGGCGTTGAATTCGGTATGGATCCCAAAATTCTGATATATTTCCGGCAGGATGGCATCTCCCTGCAGGCTGTTCTGAAAAAGTCCATGCAACTCAAGATCGACCTCCTGGGCGAATACGGCAGCTTCGTACCAGAATGCGGCAGCCGACCAGTCGGCTTCCACCTGAAATCTGCGGGGCAAATAACGCCCCGGAGGTACTTTTATACAGGTTTTTCCTTCCTTTGCGCTTGCCCCATAATACTGCATCAGCCGGGTTGTCATCCGGATATAGGGAATGGAGACCACCGTCCCCTTGTGGTGGATGGTCAGTCCTTCGGGCAAATAGGGGGCTATCAGAAGCAATGCCGTACTGTATTGACTGCTGATCCCGGCATCGATGGTAACCTCTTTCCCGGTCAGTGGGTTTCCTTTGACAAGGATGGGGGGATATTCGATTTTTGACAGATAATCGATGACAGCCCCCAGATTTTTCAGCGCTTCGACAAGTATCCCAATCGGACGTTGTTTCATACGTTCGGAACCGGTGAGCATCCATTTGCCTGGCCGGGCAGCGAGATAGGCTGTAAGAAACCGCATCACTGTTCCGGCATTCTTCGTATCGATTTCCATCAAACGGGATGGCTCATGATGATGGTGTATGGCATCGATTAAATTCCCGAGCAACAGGGTATCGTCCGCTTCTGAAAGGTTGCTTATTGTAAAATCGCATCCACTGAGCGCCCGGATCATCAACAACCGGTTGCTGATGCTTTTTGAAGCAGGCAGGGCAATCTTTCCCTTCAGGCTTTTTGTTGGATTGCTTACCACGACTGCTTTCATCCAAATCAAGATAAGTTATTAAAACGAGCTTCCCTGCCGGCCTGATTATAAAAATTCAAAGCCCATAGAATTTCTTCGCCACTGCAAACGACATTTATTTTTGGCTTCCCGGGGGCCTCAAGCAAGGTAAACCGCACCTGCTTGTCGCGGTTTTTCTTATCGTGTGCCAACAAATCAATAAGCACAGGATAGGCTTCATGATGGATGTACGGCAATAAATAACCATTTTGGATATAAGCAGTGATTTCCTCCATCATTTGTTTCGACAGTCCGGTTTTATGCCAGGAGAGCCAGGCAGCACAGACCATTCCGGCGGCAACGGCTTCGCCGTGGGGCAAAGGCTGGTCCCAGCGTGACAGCGACATAGTTTCAATGGCATGACCGATGGTATGTCCAAAATTTAATGCCCCCCGGATATTTTTTTCAAAAAAATCCTTTCTCACAAATTTGTTCTTACAGGCAATGGCTCCAGCCATCAGATGTCGCCATAAGGAACCATCAACCGGTAGCTGCATCCATTCGCCTACGGTATGGGATTTGATTTTTTTCCAAAGGCGGGGATCGCCGATCAGGGCCGATTTGATAATTTCCGCCAGGCCTGACCGGAGTTGATCCAATGGAAGCGTTTGCAGAAAACCGGGATAAATAAAGACAGCGGCAGGGGAATAAAAAAAACCGACCTGATTTTTCACCTGGTTGATGTTGATACCGGTTTTCCCACCAATGGAAGCGTCAACCTGGCCAAGCAACGTTGTCGGGATATGGATATACCGGATCCCACGTTTATATCCGGCAGCGACAAATCCTCCCAGGTCGCCCACCATGCCTCCTCCCAGCGTTACCAGAAGTGCGTCGCGGCCTGCCTGAGCTTCCATTAAATCTTCCCACAAACGAAGGGCCGTTCCATGGGTTTTATTTTCCTCCCCCGAGGCGATGGCAAGCACACGGGCACTTTTCCATTCAGGAACCTGCTGAAGCAGAACAGGGTAACAATATTCGAAGCTACCGCTGTCAACAAGAATAAAAACCCCGGAGGGCCTGTGGTTGTTCCACCGGCCCAATTGAGCAAGGGCATCGTTTCCGAAAAAAATTTCGGTTCGGTAAGCCTCTACAATCCGGCTGATCAGTTTCATAAACAATGGATCCTGGTTAATGAAAGGCTGCCATCAATAAACTTATATCCTGAAATGGCAGGTTAAACCGTTTACTAATAAAGAGGTTGGTCATAATTCCATTATAAATATAAACGCCCTGGCGCACGCCGGGATCCCTTTTAAGCAGGTTTTCAATACCCCCTTCGGAACCAATGTCGAGAATAATGGGCGCAAGAATATTGTTCAATGCCTGGGAAGCGGTATGGGGAACTTTCGATGGAATATTGGGAACAGCATAATGGGTTACCCCATATAGTTTATAAACCGGCGATTTATGCGAAGTAGGATGCGAGGTCTCAAAACAGCCCCCCTGATCGATACTGACATCAATAGCGACAGCGCCTTCTTTCATTTGCCGTATCATTTCGGCTGAGATCAGACAAGGGCTCCTGCCTTCCGGGGAGTGGATGGCGCCAATCAGGACATCGGCGCCCTTCAGGGATTCAACCAATGCTTTCGGGTGAAGAATAGAAGTAAAAACCCGCATCCCCAGGTTGTTTTGAATACGCCGCAAACGGTACACCGAATTGTCGAAAATCTTGACCTGTGCACCTAAGCCAAGGGCCGACCGTGCGGCAAATTCGCCGACCGTGCCGGCCCCGATAACAACCACTTCGCTTGGGGTAATGCCGGTGAAACCCCCGAACATTTTACCACGTCCATATTCAGGGTCGGCAAGAAACTCAGCGGCAATAAAGATAGAGGTGCTTCCCGCAATCTCGCTCATGGCACGAAGAATGGACAACTGTTTGGTCCGGTCGCGGATTGTTTCAAAAGCCAGTGCCGTGACCCGTTTCGATAGCAGCGTTCGGAAATATTCTTCACATTGCATGGTCATTTGAATGGCCGAAATCAGGGTCTGCCGAGGATGTAGCCATTGCATCTCCTCCATGGTGACCGGGGCTACCTTAAGAATGATATCGGCTTTATAGACCTCCTCCGGCGAATGGACCAGCCGGGCCCCAGCCTCACTGTATTCGTGATCGCTGAAATGCGCTACGACACCGGCCCCGGATTCGACATCGACCTGATGGCCATGCCGGCATAACAAGGCAACACCATCCGGAACCAGGGAAACCCGGTTTTCCTGTTGGGATATTTCTTTCGGGACTCCGATAATCAGTTTGCTGGGCTGTTTTGCAACTTCGAGCATCTCTTCCTGTGGCATCAACCGGCCTGCAGGGGACAATTGGCGATAATCCGGACCTGAACCTTCCATGTCCTCAAATTTTAAACGAAGATAAAAAAAAACGATGAAATACCGGATTAAAATTCAATCATCCGGGAGCCGTCAGGCTGATTTTCACTTATTGATACCCATACAACATCCTCAGGCAGCAACGATTCAATGATCTCAGGCCATTCCAAAAAACAGTATGAACCCGAATAAATATACTCTTCGTAACCGATATCGTAAACTTCCCCGAGCTTTTTGATCCTGTAAAAATCAAAATGAAAAACGGGATTGCCCATCGCCGTATAATACGCATTTATAAGGGAAAAAGTAGGACTGTGAACGATATCCGTAACTTCTAAGAAGCGGCATATTGCCTTAATAAAGGTTGTTTTGCCGGACCCCATTGGGCCAGAAAAGGCAAATACCCGGGCATTCGGGTGCTCCAGGATCAATTGCCTGCCAGCCTGGAACAGATCGGATTCGGTGAAACAGGTGAGAATCAGGGGACGATGATTGGTAACAATTGAGGGTTTATAATTTGGGTTTCAATAAAATAAAGGGGATCAGCAATTCCTCCATGGAGATCCCACCATGCTGAAAGGTGTTTTTATAATAGTTCACATAGTGGTTATAATTGTTCGGATATGCAAAAAAATCATCGTTCCGGCAAAAAACAAAGGAAGAGCTGACATTGCTGCGTGGAAGGAAAATATCGGCCGGGTTTTTCACCTCAAAAGCTTCCGAATGTTCAAATTTTAAAGCTTTTCCTGTTTTATACCGCAAATTGCTGTTGGTATTCCGGTCGCCCAGTATTTTTACCGGATTGGTAACGCGAATGGAACCATGATCGGTAGTAATGGCAACATTCACCTCTTTACCGGCCAGGAATTTAAAAATGTCGAGCAGGGGAGAATGCAGGAACCAGCTTACCGTGAGCGAACGGTACGCTTTTTCATCATCGGCCAGCTCCCGGATGATTTCCATCTCGGTGCGGGCATGCGAAAGCATATCGACAAAATTGTAAACGATAAAATTCAATTTATTGACCATCAGGTTGGGCATGAGCTCAACCAGTTTCTTTCCATAGGCCTGGTTGAGGACTTTATAATAAGAGTACCTGACATCGCGCCCGTAACGTTTCAGCAATTCGCCCAATAATTCATTTTCGTTGTTGTTCTTTGTCCCCTCTTCATCTTCATTCACCCACAGCTTCGGATATTTTTTTTCAATCTCGGTGGGCAACAGCCCTCCAAAAAGGGAATTTCGGGCATACTGGGTTACCGTTGGAAGAATGCTGTAATAAATATCTTCGCGATCGACCCTGAAAAATTCTTCAATGATGGGTTGCAATACCTTCCACTGATCAAACCTCAGGTTGTCGATCAGGATAACAAACAAAGGTTTGCTGTCATTCAACAAGGGGAAAACCTTTTCCTTGACCAGGTTGTGCGATTGGACCGGATGGGGGGTGGTTTTCCCGCTTACCCAACCCAAATAGTTCTTCTCAACGAACTTACTGAATACCTGGTTGGCTTCATCTTTCTGCATTTTCAATACCTGGTTCATCCCTTCGTCGCCCGACTGGCCCAGCTTCAATTCCCAATGGGTGATTTTTTTATAAATGTCCACCCATTCTTCAAAGTTTAGCCTGTTGCTGATTTCCATGCCAATGGTACGAAACTCCTGCTGGTAGCGATGGGTTGTTTTTTCGCTGACCAGCTTCTTATTTTCTAAGTTTTTTTTCAGGGAGAGCAGTATTTGGTTTGGTTTGACCGGTTTGATCAGATAATCGGCAATGTTCGACCCGATGGCATCCTCCATGATGGTCTCTTCTTCGCTTTTGGTTATCATGACCACCGGAAGGCCGGGATAATCTGTTTTAATCCTGGCAAGGGTTTCAATACCCGACAATCCCGGCATCTGCTCATCCAAGAAAACGATATCCAGTGGTTTGGATTTAATGATTTCGAGGGCATCGTGTCCGTTGTTGACCGTAACAACATCATACCCTTTTTCCTGTAAAAAAATGATATGAGGCCTGAGCAGGTCAATTTCATCATCAACCCATAATATTGCAACCTTATCCATGGAATGGTTTTTAATATCTATAAATGTCGTAAGTTTGCTTTTATTGTGGAAAGGGGGAGATCTTTTATAATTCTTTAACAAAATTAGTTTATTCTGTCCATGACCAACAAGCGAAAATATATCAACGATCCGGTTTATGGTGCAGTTATGATCCCATCCGACCTGGTTTTTGACGTTATTGAACATCCCTGGTTTCAGCGGTTGCGCAGGATCAAACAGCTCGGGTTGGCGCATTACACTTTTCCATCGGCACAACATACACGTTTTCAGCACGTCCTGGGAGCCATGCACCTCATGGGGCTGGCCATCGGAGTGTTGCGGTCAAAGGGTATCGACATCTCCGACGAAGAGGCCGAAGGGGTTACCCTGGCCATCCTTTTACACGACATAGGCCATGGGCCTTTTTCCCATTCCCTGGAGCAGATCATTGTCAAAGACCTCTCGCACGAGGAACTGTCGCGGCTTCTCATTGCCGAAATGAACCGCCATTTTCACGACAGGCTTTCCACGGCCTATCGGATATTCACCAATGACTACCCGAAAAAATTTCTCCATCAACTGGTTTCCAGTCAACTTGATATGGACCGGCTCGATTACCTTGCCCGCGATAGTTTTTTTACCGGTGTGGCCGAAGGGGTAATCAGTTTTGACAGGATCATAAAAATGCTTGCCGTTCACGATGACACGCTGGTGGTTGAAGCAAAAGGAATCTATTCCATTGAAAAATTCCTGATATCCCGACGGTTGATGTACTGGCAGGTTTACCTTCACAAAACGGTCCTGGCAGCTGAACAGATGCTGGTGAACCTGCTGAAACGTGCCTATTTACTTCAAAAACAAGGTGATTCTGTTTCGGCCACCCCGGTTTTCAACTTCTTTCTGCAAAACCAACCCGGGAAACAGGATTTTGAAACCGAACCCGGATGGCTCGACAGATTTGCCCAACTCGACGATTTTGACATTGTCGCTACCATTAAAATGGGAACAAATCACCCGGACCCGATTTTTGCTTTTCTGTGCAAAAGTTTGTTAAACCGCAATTTGTTCCGGGTTGAACTTCAACGTGAACCGTTTGATGGTACGTATGTTGAAAACATCCGGAATGCCATCGTTAAACAATTTCAACTTCGCCCGGAAGATGACGGGTTCTTTTTCACCCATGATAAGGTATGGAACAAGGCATACAACCCGCTTCACGACCGGATCATGATTAAAGTTGACAACAAGGAACTGCTTAATATTTCTGAAGCTTCCGAACAACTGAACATCGCCGTACTGCCTACCGTTGTCAGCAAACATTTGTTGTGTTATCCAAAATCGGTCCATGGGTGACAGGGCCATAAAAAAACCGTCCGGGTTTTCATTTTTTTTTGGTAACTTGCGCCCCTGTAAACCAATCATTAAAACAAAAATTCTTTCATGGAATTCACTGCCGCTCAGATCGCCGGGTTCTTAAACGGCGTTGTTGAAGGGGATCCCGATATTAAGGTTTCAAATTTATCAAAGATTGATGAAGGGCTGCCCGGGACGGTTACTTTTTTGGCAAACCCAAAATACAACCATTTTCTTTATACTACCCGGGCTTCGATGGTTATCGTAAACCAGGATTTCATCCCCGCACAGCCTGTTTCAGCTACCTTGATACGGGTGGCCGATGCCTATTCCTCGTTTGCAAAACTTATGGAGGCATATTCGAAAACGACCTCCATCCATAAAGAGATTTCCCAAAAATCATCGGTTTCACCTTCCGCCTCCATCGGGAACGAGGTATCCATCGGTGATTTTTCATTTATCAGCGAACATGCGATCGTCAGAGATAAGGTAACCATCTATCCCCAGGTCTATATCGGCCCCGGAGTAACCATCGATGAAAACACAGTCATATACCCTGGGGTCAAAGTTTATGCCGGTTGTATGGTCGGAAAAAACTGCATTCTTCATTCAGGGGCAATCGTTGGTTCTGACGGATTTGGATTTGCCCCTCAATCGGACAACAATTTTCAGAAAATCCCACAATTGGGGAACGTGATACTGGAAGATGATGTGGAAATAGGTTCCAATACCACCATCGACCGGGCCACCTTAGGTTCGACCATCATCCGGAAAGGGGTTAAATTAGACAACCTGATCCAGATAGCACACAATGTTGAAATTGGCCAAAACACGGTTATTGCGGCCCAATCGGGAATTTCGGGTTCAACCCGTATCGGGAAAAATTGTATGATCGGGGGACAGGTAGGCATTGTCGGTCACATCATCATCGCCGACAATGTCAAAATTGGCGCCGGTTCAGGCGTTGAAGCAAGCATCCTTGAGGATGGGGCAATCATGCTGGGGGCTCCGGCCATTGAAATAGGAAAAGCGCGCCGTAACTTTATCCATTGGCGCAAATTGGATGAAATTGTAAAAAAAGTATATTCCCTTGAAAAAATGGTAAACAAAACGCATGAGTGAAAAACAAAAAACCATCCTGAACCCTGTTACCGTTTCGGGAGTCGGATTACATACAGGCAAAGAGGTAACCATTACGTTTAAACCGGCCCCCGAAAATTATGGCATCAAATTCCGTCGTACCGATATATCTGCCAATACGCTTGTGGATGCCGACGTGGACAATGTTGTAGATACTTCGCGAGGGACCAGCATCGAACAGGACGGGGTACGGGTCGATACCACAGAGCATGTTCTGGCAGCCTTGTCGGGACTTGAAATCGACAATGTGCTGATTGAATTGGACCAATCGGAGACACCCATTCTTGACGGGAGTTCCCGGTTCTTTATTGAAGCCCTTCAAACCGCAGGGATCGTAGAACTTAAAGCCCTGCGGAAATATTTCGAACTCACTGCGAATATAACCTATGTCAACCATGAAAAAAAGGTTGAAATGATTGCCATCCCATCGAATGAGTTCCGGGTTTCCGTAATGATCGATTATGAATCAAAAGTATTACAGTCACAAAATGCCACGCTCGACCACATCTCTCAATTTAAAACCGATTTTGCCACTTGCCGTACCTTTGTGTTCCTACACGAACTGGAATATCTTCTTAACAACAACCTGATCAAAGGGGGCGATCTGAGCAATGCCATCGTTTTTGTCGATCGGATTATTTCGCAAAACGAGCTCGACCACCTTGCACAATTATTTAACAAACCCACAGTAGAGGTTTTAAAAGAGGGTATTTTAAACAACCTGGAGCTACAATACCCCAATGAACCCGCCCGGCATAAATTACTCGATATTATTGGCGACCTGACCCTTGTCGGGATGCCTCTAAAAGCGCATATCATTGCCACCAGACCAGGTCATTACTCCAACATTGAGTTTGCCCGGCTGATCAAAAAACACCTGAAAAAGGAAAAGCGGCCCGTCGATGTCCCCAAATTCGACCTGAACAAAACCCCGCTATACAACATCAACCAGATTAAACGCATTCTTCCCCACCGGCCTCCGTTTCTTTTTATTGACCGGATCCTTGAAATGGGCAACGATTATGTGGTAGGATTGAAGAATGTGACCATGAACGAATCCTTTTTTGTAGGCCATTTTCCCGATGAGCCCGTGATGCCAGGGGTCATCCTGATCGAAGCCATGGCACAAACCGGAGGGATTCTGGCCCTGAGCACCGTGGATGATCCCCAGAACTATACCACCCTTTTTGTAAAAATCGAAAATGTAAAATTCCGGCAACGGGTCGTTCCCGGAGATACCGTTGTGTTTTTTAATCAGCTCAACGGGCCGATCCGCCGTGGATTGATCAGTATGAAAGGACTGGCTTATGTCGGAAACAAGGTCGTAATGGAAGCAGAAATGATGGCCCAGATTCAAAGGAAATAAAAATATTAAAACAATCACATGAACCAACCATTAGCGTATGTCAACCCACAGGCAAAAGTAGCTGCCAATGTGGTAATAGAACCCTTTGTGTCGATCGATAAAAATGTAATTATTGAAGAAGGGACCTGGATCGGGTCCAATGTTACCATTATGGAAGGGGCCAGGATTGGGAAAAATTGCAAGATTTTCCCCGGTGCTGTAATTTCAGCAATACCCCAGGACCTGAAGTTTGCAGGGGAAGATACCATTGTTAAAATAGGGAACAATGTTACCATCCGCGAATTCGTCACCATTAACCGGGGGACCAAAGCAAGCTATGAAACCGTGGTAGGCGATCATTGCCTTTTAATGGCCTATGTCCATATTGCCCACGATTGCGTTATTGGCAACAATGTCATCCTGGGGAACAGTACGGCACTGGCTGGTCATATCGCCATCGACGACTGGGCCATCGTGGGAGGGGTTGTCGCCATCCATCAGTTTGTAAGAATTGGCGCGCATACCATGGTCGGAGGAGGTTCGCTGGTACGAAAAGACATCCCCCCTTATACCAAGGCTGCACGGGAACCCATTTCCTATGTCGGGGTCAATTCAATCGGGCTTCGCCGGAGAGGGTTTTCAGCAGAAAAAATCAACCAGATTCAGGATATTTACCGGATCATCTACCTGAAGGGGCACAATGTATCGCAAGCCGTGGAATATATCGAAGCCGATATCCCGGCCACCCCGGAACGCGACGAAATACTCTCTTTTATTGCCAATTCAAGCCGGGGGATCATGAAAGGCTACTCAAAAGTCCGTGAAAAATAGCATTTTCCCCGAATCGCCCTCCCCATGCAGGTTGAACTTCAGGATATTGGTAAAAAATTCCGTTCCGATTGGGTTTTCCAACACCTTAACTTTGTTTTTGAAAGTCAACGCACGACCGCCATCCTGGGCCGGAATGGTTCCGGAAAATCAACCTTGCTGCAACTGGTTGCCGGAAACCTTTCGCCTACAAACGGCCGGATAAAATATTACCGGAATGGGGCAGAGATCGACAATACAACTGTTTTCCGCCAGCTGGCCCTTGTTGCGCCATATCAGGAATTGATCGAAGAATTCACCTTACGCGAAATGGTCGATTTTCATTTCACCTTTAAGAAGTATCTTGCCGGCTATAATTTTCAGAAAGCTTTGGGGATCCTTGGTTTTAAAGAATCGCCAAACAAGCAAATCCGGCAATACTCATCAGGAATGAAACAGAGGATCAAACTGGTTTTGGCCATTCTAAGCGACGTTCCGCTCCTTCTTTTGGATGAACCCACCATGCACTTAGACCAAACAGGAACCGATTGGTACCTGTCGATGATGAACGACTTTACTAAAAACCGCACCCTGCTTATTTGTTCCAACCACCGCCAAACAGAAATACCCTCTTCCGATGCGGCCTTGCCCATCGGAGATTACCAGAAATAAACGGCACCCATCGGGGTTATACCGGTTCGGAACAGGGGCAATTTTAGCGATGGGCCACAAAATAATATTCCCTGCCCTGCTCAAAAAAATCGCGGAAGATTTCCCTTGTCAAGGATGGCCTCCCCTCCAGAAAACCCTTCAGGGTCGAAATTTTCATGCCACATTCCACGGTAATAAAATGGTGAAGCTGATCCGGTGTAGATTGATAAAAATCCGCAGCCCCAAGGCCAAATTCAAAAACAACCACCGGTTTGCAACGCTTCAGGGTTTCTACTGAGCCCTTCATCACCTGGTATTCAGCCCCTTCAACATCAATTTTTATCAAATCGGGACAAAACCCGGGTGGAAGAATCTCATCAAGCAAACCGGTATTTACCGATATCTGCTCAATCTGAACCTTCTTCGCATCGTATTTTCGCCTCTTGATGCCACTGTAAGCAGGCGCATTTTTTACAAACTGGAAATGTGTCTTGCCCGCTTTGTCATACAAGGCTGTTGCATCAATTTTTACAGTAGGGTCGGACTGGTATTTTTCAGTTAAAAACCGGAACAGGCCCGGGAGGGGCTCAAAACCAAATTTTCGCCCCAAGGGGGCACTTTTGATCATGAGATCGAGAATTTCTCCTTTGTGACAACCAATGTCAATGCAATTTGAATTGGGTTTTAACGACCGGGATAGGATTTTCCTGGTATAAGCATCGTATTTCTGGTTTCTTGTTACCGAAACATGGAGCAGGACAAGAAGTTTTTTGAGTATTTGTTTCATCAGCCGCAGCAGTACATTGCTTTGTTCAACACCGCAAAAATAACATATTTAATACATCGCCGGCCATTTTATGAAGAATATATTCCCTGAATAACGAAAGAAAACGGCACATCCCATTCTTAAAACCTGCAAACCTGTTCCGAACCGGTATAAATCAGCGATGGGGAATATAAATATTCCAAGTATTTGACTACTTTTGCAAGCCAAAAAAGAAACGCTTATCAAACTTTTTCTATGGCCTCAACAGCAGATATCAGAAACGGACTTGTTATCGAATTCAACAACGACCTATACAGTGTAGTCGAATTTCAACATGTGAAGCCCGGAAAAGGACCGGCTTTCATCCGGACAAAATTAAAAAACCTGAAACATGGGCGCGTTATTGCCAACACGTTCGATTCGGGTGCCAAAATTGAAATTGCCCGTGTCGAACGCCGGAAATATCAATATCTCTACAAAGATGATTCCGGATATCATTTTATGAACATTGAAAATTTCGAACAGATTTATGTTCCCGGCGACCTTATCAATGCCCCCCAGTTCCTCAAAGAGGGACAGGAGGTTGAAATTCTTTTTCATGTTGACACGGAAACGCCCCTCACCTGCGAACTTCCCCCTTTTGTTGTACTGAAAATCACCTATACCGAACCGGGAATGCGTGGAAATACCGCAACCAATGCGCTGAAAGACAGCACAGTAGAGACAGGGGCAATTGTAAAAGTCCCATTGTTTATCGACACCGGCGAAATCATCAAGGTCGATACCCGTACCGGGGATTATGCCGAGCGGGTGAAAAGCTGAAACGATTGACAACAGAGGATGGTTGCCGGGTCTTATGATATAGTTAACACTCCACCGAATGAAATTTCCAACGCCGCTCAAACTTTCAGAATTGGCTGCCTTAACCGGGGCCAAAAGCATTGGGGACCCTGATTTTCCGGTCACCGGGATCAATGAAATCCACCGGGTGGAAACGGGTGACCTCACTTTTGTTGACCACCCAAAATACTATCAGAAAGCATTGAATTCGAAAGCAACGACCATTCTTATCAATGCCGTTGTGGAACCGCCCGAGGGCAAAACGTTGCTTATCTGCAATAACCCCTTTGATGCTTTTGTTTCGATTGCTACCCGTTTCCGGCCATTTGAAAAATCGGAATTGGCCATCAGTCCGAACGCCGAAATTGGGGAAGGAACCGTTGTTCAACCCGGTGTTTTTATTGGCAACCACGTAAAAATCGGAACGAATTGCCTGATCCATGCCAATGTTAGCATTTACGATCATTCGGTAATCGGCAACAATGTGATTGTTCATTCGGGCGCTGTAATCGGGGCAGATGCCTATTATTTTCAGCGTCGCCCGGAGGGATGGAAAAAACTGGAATCGTGCGGCCGCGCCATCATTGAGGACAATGTCGAAATTGGTGCGGCAACGACCATCGATAAAGGGGTTACGGGCGATACCATCATCTCGTATGGAACAAAAATGGACAACCATACCCAGGTCGGCCATGATACCTTTATCGGGCGACACTGTCTGATCGGTGCCCATTGCGCCATTGCCGGAGTAACACGGATTGAGGATGAAGTAATCTTGTGGGGGCGCGTTGCCATCAACAAAGATCTGGTTATCGGGAAAAAAGCCGTTGTACTTGCCGTTTCGGCAGTAGATAAAAACCTCGAGGGGGGAAAAACCTATTTTGGAGTCCCAGCGGAAGAGGTCCGCAAAAAATGGAGGGAGATTGCCACTTTAAGGCAATTGGCCATCAATGCCCAGAAGAAGTAGCCTCGCCACAAACATCGGGTTGGCCACTTAATTTTTTTTCATCCTGAATATTATAAATATCCATAGCCACCAGAATGGCCATAAAGCCCCATACAGGCACCGATGCTTTGTCGGTATCCAGAAAATTATTCATCAAACCATGGATGAAATAGGTGATCAGTCCCAACATGACCGTCATACTCAGATATTTGATTTCAGGGGTTCGGGTACGGTGATACACCTTTAACCCGGTCATCACCATCGCAACAACCAGGACAAATACGATAAGCATACCGGGCAACCCTTGTTCGGCCAGGGGCCCGATATATTCGCTGTGCGCGTTTCCTTTGTCCCCGGCATTGGTGCTTATCAGGGTTTTTTCGTCCGACAATTGGTAAGGGGCATATTCAAACTGATAAGTTCCCGGTCCGAAACCAAACCTGGGACGTTCTTTATACATCCGGTATGCCGACATCCAACGGTTGATCCTTTCAAGATTTGAATTGTCGGTCGAAATGTTGGAGATGGAACGAACATGCTCGGTCAGCGTGGCCGCTTTGCTCTTCTTGTTCCTTTCCATTGCTGTAAGTATCTCAAACTGAAATGTATATAAGATTACTCCAACAACAATAGCCGATACGGCGAGCCACCGGAATTTAATTTTCAAAAAAATCAGGAACATAATAATGATGGCCGTCGCCAGGCTGATCCAGGCTGCACGGCAATAAGACAATACCAAGGCCGTTATCAGGATGACCAAAACCACAAACCCGAAAAAACGGGTCATCCGTGAATATTTTTTATAGATGAAAAATCCAAAAAAAACAGGGATAAACATGGAAAGGATGGCTCCGTAAGCCGTGTGGTCGTTGTAAAAAGGCTCCATCACATAATGGCCCGCCTGCTGTTCAAACCCCCAGAGATAATGGTTGTAAATGGTAAAAAAGATGACCCCGAGCAGGGGCACGGCATAAAACCACATAAACCGCCGGACATTGATGGTTTCTTTAAAAAGATGGATCCCGAAAATATAAAAAGGGACAACAAACCACAACCGGGCAAGTAAAAATTTAAAAGAAACCATGGGCCGCACACTGGTGATGCTGGTAATTAAAATCCAGGCAATCTGAATACCAATGATGATGGTTACCGGGTGCTTCCATATTTTTTTATCGAAATCGTTATTTAATACAAGTTTCAGGATAAAAAGCAACAATACCCCAAACATCAGCGGTTCCGTGGGCAGGGATAGCCCAACCTTAAATTCACGTTGGGTTATGTTAATGGCCACTGGCGTCAACAGGGTGATCAGCAAGAGGATTTTATCAAGGTGAAAAAAGTACAGATAGACAATGATCATCAGTACCGGGAGCAACAGAAGCCAGTATATCTCATGATATATCAGCAAACAGTTCAACCCGACAAAAAGGGCACTGAGCACGTATAAAATGGTCGTAGCGCCTTTTGTACTGACGAGATAGCCCTTAATTGCCTGCAGTTTTTCCCGCATGTTTCCGTGATGGGATATTAAAGAAATGACGGTTTTCAATAAGCCCGATGATGAGCAATGCCAGAACAAATGTCGTAATGGTCGAAAGCGATACGATCAGCCACCGGATGGGATAGGATTTTTTATCGGCGGGCAAAGGCTTACTAAGTACGTTTACATAACTATAATTTCGGTTATAATTAAAAAGCGCCTTATCGGCATCAAATTTCATATTGCTGTACGACCCGGCTTCCATCCCGATCAGGTCGCGCAAAAGGAGCATTTCTACCCCTTTTTCTTCAAGGTTTTTCTTTAGCCGGAGGACTTCCGGGGAGTATGTTTTTCCCAAACTCAGGTAAGCCCGCATGATTTCACGGGTCTGGTTGCTGTATTCAAGAATCCCGTATTTTGTGCCAAGTTCATCGGCACGGGCTTTGAGCGAATCGAGATAGGCCTTCTTTTTTGCAAGCACAAAATCATAATTTGACAATACCTCTTTGAATTTATCCTTTTGCAGTTTTCTTACTTTTAAGTTATAATATTCGAGAATGGAATTAATAATATCACAGGCAATTTCAGGATCCGGGTCCCAGACTTCGATCATAACGGCTTCGTAGGGGGTGGTAGAAAACCTGACACGTTGTTTGTAAGCCCTTTGGATCAATGTTTTGATAATTTTGGAGGTGGAATCGATTTCCCAATGCCGCACCAGGTCGAATTTTTTAACAATGCTGTCGCGGATATCGCGCGATTGTAAGACTTCAACCGATTGTTCCGTAACATTTTCATCCGAATAAGGAGAGATGTTGGAAGGATAGATTACAGTATCCGATTTAAAAAGAGGGGTTATGAAAAGCGGGCTTGAAAAAAAAGCCGAACACGCTACCGTAACTGCAACAACCACGAGAAGGGGAATCCTCCATTTCAATAAAACTTCGATAATATGCCTGCTGTTAAAAAACTTATCCATTGGGTTCATTTTTCATTGATAAATACGTATCTGCTCGTTATCTAAGATTGTTCAAGATTGAACTTTTTGTGAGAATTGTAATTTCTGATTTTCTCCATGACCATAATAAAAATAATGGCCAGGAACAAAGCTGAAAGCGAAGAAACAACAACTATAAGCCATCGTATGGGATAGGATTTCCGTTCTGCTTTATAGGCATCGCTGACAATAAATTTCTGAGGCAGGTTGGATTGAGCGTCAACCCGCGCCTCTTTATATTTGGCTTGCAAAAGGGTCAGTTGCTCCGTTTTAAATTCCAGGGAATTTTTTAACATCATGTAAACGCCGCCATACTTACCCAATATGTCTAACTTTTTTTGGAGCGCCACCTGCGCCGCCCTGTTTCCATTCATAATCGTAATGGCCATCTGTTGGTTAAGCACCTGCGATTGATATTCCACATCGTTGACGCCAAGGCTTCCCAGGGTGACCAGCGAATCAACAATGGATTGGATTTCCTTTTCCAGCTCCAGATATTCACTTTCAACTATCCTGAACCCTGCAACCGACCTTTGGCGCTGCATGTCGTTTTTGGTGGAATCGAGCAAATCGGAAATTGTATTTGCAATGACAGCAGCCATTTGCGGATCTTCATCATAAACCGAAATTTCGACAGCGAGGTACTCCGTGGAGCGAAAACTAATATTTTTTTCATACTCCCGGTATAGTTTTGAAATCCGGAACCGGGAGTTGCTATCAATGCCGTAATGTTCCATCAGGTTGAATTTTCTGATAACCCGGTCACGGATTTTATTGGAATTGAGTATCTGTAACAGTTGTTCTGCCTGTTCTGATTCCCCCAGGGTGGCCAGGTCATCCTTTACGCCCCCTTTTTCACTGAGGAGCGCTTTGGAAACAGAACTGGAGCTGGCAGGGAAAAGGATGACCGTAGATTGGTATTTGGGCGTTATAAAGATGGGAAGTGAAAAAAACCAGGAAGCAACCATCGTGGCAACCAAAACAAAAAAAAGGGGTTTACGCCATTTGTAAAGGAATATCACAAGATTGGAAGAATCAAATTCTTCATCCCTTCTAATTTCATTAAACATATCAGAAAAATCAATTTTTTGTCAAAAATAGGCATTTATTCCAAATGGCCAAAGAAAGTTTTCATCAACCTGCAAACAATAGCCTCACCGTTCTTCCCGGAATATTTTCAGGAATGCCCCGAAACTCCATAACCGTAACAAAAATGCCAGAAGCACCGACGCTGTCAGCATCAAACCAAAATTACCCAACCACGCCAGGCGAATTGGCAGAAATGGCATTGGAATCACCATACAGCGCGACAAAATGTTAAAACCGGCAACGCCCGTGATAAACAGCAACAGGATGGCAATGTACCGGTAATTGATCCGAAACTTGAAAATCCGCTGCACGAAAATAACCTGGGCCAGGGCCATGGTAAATTGCGTAACGAGACTGGCAATCGCCGACCCCACCGCCATGAAATAGGGGATCAGGAAAAAATTTAAAAGTAAATTAATGACCAAACCCGTCAGGGCAATAAAATTAAGTTGTTTCAGGCTTCCGTTGGCCGTAAGCAAAGTGCCAAAAATATAGCTTGTGGCAACAGCTATAAAACCCAGGATCAGATATCGGAATACCTGTGTCGATGACTCAATATGGGCATCGTATAACACCCCGATCAGTTCTGAACTGTAAAAAAAAGATCCGAAAGCAACGATGACTGCCAACGTAATGATCAGCGTAAAAGAGAGTTTTAAGATTTTTTCAACCGGTTGTTTGTTTTTGATCATTTTCGAGAAAATGGGCACCAACAATACAGAGAAAAGATAGGCAATCATATTGGCAGCATCGAGCAAACGAAACCCCGAAGCATATATTCCGGCCTGTTCGTTGCCTATCTTTTCCGGCAAAAGGCTCTCAAGCATCACGGGATCAAGCCGGTTGTAAAAAGTCATCAGCAATACAAGCAAAGCAAACGGAAAACTTTGCTTCATGATCATCAGGAAAAACGGCCAGTTCCAGTTCAATTTCCGGAAATGGGCTTTTTTGACTACAATGATAAATGCCGTCAAGGCCGTTATGCCATAAGCCGCCGTTTGGGAATAAACAAACCATTCTATTCGAAAAGGAAGGTCCGTTATGTTCCCGAACAAAAATAGGCCACAAAAAAGGATCATTAAAAGCCGGTCCAAAACCGATAGCATGCTATCGGTCTTAAACATTAAGAAACCCGAAATATTCGACCGGAGATACAAAATAAACGAAAGCAAAAACTGGTTCAGCGCCAGCCAGCCCAGCAACCGGAACTGAGCGGCACTATATCCCAGTACCATGGCTATGAAAAAAGCCAGAAGAAAATAAACAACCCCAAAAATCAACTTCAACACCAAAATTCCGGAAAAATGTTTGTTCAGCAAATGGTTGTTCTGGGCAATGTTCCGGTTGTTGAAATTGGTAATGCCCAAATCAAGTACAATATTGAAAAGAAAAGAAAAATTGAGGATAACAAAATAAAAACCATAATCGGAAACTCCGACCGTACGTTGCACATTCAAATCAATCCCAAAAATCCAAACGGGTTTGATGAGCAAGTTAAGAAAAAGAAGTAACCCCAGGTTTGTAAGGAATTTCCGCTGCATGAAATAAAAATAAAAGCCATCCGGATTGATAACTTTTAATTATAACTCAAAAAATATTCAGATATTTGCTACAAACTTAATGAATAATTTTAATTGTTGACATCCCTTGGATAAATCTCCATTGTTCCCGGGTAAAAACCCATTTTTTAAAGGTTGATGGATATAGGGAAAGGGAAAAGGTTTTTCTTCATGAACATTGCAATAAACACCAGGCTGCTGATACAAAACAAGCTGGAAGGGATTGGTTGGTTTACTTACGAATCGTTGAAACGGATAACGACGCAGCACCCCGAACACCATTTTTATTTTATTTTCGACCGGGAATATGATCCGGAATTTCTTTTTTCCGATAATATTACACCGATCATCCAATTTCCCCAGGCGCGTCACCCGATACTGTATTACACCTGGTTCGAGTGGGCAATCCCGAAATTGCTCGAAACCCTGAAACCCGATCTTTTCCTCTCGCCCGATGGATTTCTCTCATTGAAAACGCCTGTAAAATCAATGGCTGTTTTTCATGACCTCAATTTTGAACATTATCCCCAGGACATTCCTTACTGGACCCGTCGGTATTACCGGCAGTACTTCCCGAAATATGCCGCAAAAGCAGTCCGGATTGCTACCGTATCGGGATTTTCTAAAGAAGATATCGTAAAACAGTACCGGGTTGGCCCCGATAAAATTGATGTCGTTTATGATGGCGCCAACGATGCCTATCATCCTTTGTCGGAAACTGAGAAAGAGCGGATCAGGAAAAAAAATTCCAAAGGGGCCCCCTACTTCGTCTTCATCGGATCGCTCCATCCCAGGAAAAACTTAGTCAACCTTTTTCGAGCTTTTGACCTTTTTAAAAAATCAAACCCTTCGGCGGTAAAACTGTTGATCGTCGGTGCAAAAAAATGGTGGACACGGGACATTGATGTTGCCTATAACCGGATGGTTTTTTCGGACGATGTGGTTTTTACCGGCAGGCTCTCCATCGAAGAACTTTCCGGCGTTCTTGGGGCAGCGCTTGCACTAACCTATGTTTCCTATTTTGAAGGCTTTGGGATCCCCATCGTGGAAGCCTTCCGGTGCGATGTCCCGGTGATCACTTCCAATGTGACTTCCATGCCCGAAGTTGCCGGCGATGCCGCCTTGTTTGTGGACCCATTCAAACCCGAATCCATTGCCGAAGCACTTTATAAAGCCTATCAATATGAAAGTATCAGAAAAGAACTGATTGTCCGCGGCCGCCGGAGAAAAGACCTTTTTTCATGGCAACAAACCGCGGACCGGCTTTGGGAATCGATTGAAAAAGCAGTAAAACCCTGACCTCTGATGAACATACTTTTAATTGGTTCGGGGGGCCGTGAACACGCGCTTGCCTGGAAACTCCTCCAAAGCCCCTTGCTTTCCCATCTCTATATCGCGCCTGGAAACGCCGGTACCGCGGGAACCGGGACAAACCTGAACATCCCAGTCAACGATTTTCACGCCATTAAAACAGCGGTTCTTACATACGACATTAACCTGGTCGTCGTCGGGCCCGAAGATCCCCTTGTTCATGGTATCCATGATTTTTTTCTGTCTGACCCCGACCTCAGCCCTGTCCCGGTCATCGGCCCGGTAAGGAAAGCAGCACAACTCGAAGGAAGCAAAGATTTTGCGAAACAATTTATGCTCCGCCATGGGATCCCTACGGCAAAATACAAAACTTTCACAAAAAACACCCTGGAAGAGGGAATCGCTTTCCTTAAAACACAAAAACCACCCTATGTGCTGAAAGCCGATGGCCTGGCTGCCGGAAAAGGGGTCATCCTTTGCCAGGCGCTCGATGAAGCCATTAACGAACTGAATGCCATGCTCACAACATCCCGCTTCGGGGATGCAGCAAAAAAAGTTGTTGTTGAAGAATTTCTCCATGGAACCGAACTTTCTGTTTTCGTCCTGACCGACGGGATTACCTATAAAATCTTGCCCGAAGCCAAAGATTACAAAAAAATAGGGCCATCCGACACAGGTTTAAATACCGGAGGAATGGGATCTTTTTCCCCGGTACCCTTCGCCGACAATCTTTTTATGAAAAAAGTTGAATCCCGGATCATCCAACCAACCATCCAAGGATTACAGTCCGAACAGATTGATTACCTGGGATTTATATTTTTCGGCCTGATCAATGTCGGCGGCGAACCCTTTGTTATTGAATACAATTGCCGGCTTGGAGACCCGGAAACAGAATCGGTTATCCCCCGCGTTCAAAATGACTTAGTTGCCCTGCTCCTGGCAACGGCCCGGCGTCAACTCAAAAACGAAACAATTTATACCGACCCCCGCCCTGTTGCCACAGTCATGCTTGTATCCAAAGGTTATCCGGGGAAGTACGAAAAAGGCAAAATCATTTCCGGAGAGTCACAGGTAACAGGCAGTTTCCTGTTTCATGCCGGAACAACGACCCATCCTGAAACAGGCCATACCCTGACCAATGGAGGCCGGGTCATGGCAATAACGACCATTGCCAACTCCCTGAAAGAAGCCCTGGAAATATCTTACAAAAATGCCGGAAAAATCACTTTTGAAGGAAAATACCTCCGGAAAGATATAGGATTCGATGTTTGTTGATCTTTCAAACAACTTTAAAATCAGATTTTTTTTCGTCCAATTTTACATTTTTCGTTTTTCGTTTTTCATTTAACATTCACCTTTGTACCTTAGATTTTTTAAATCGGCCTTTTTTACCCAATATTTACTGATCGGAACCATCGGTTTGGTATTGTGGCTCCCTGCCGTACTCAACCCTCCCCAAATGCCATCCCCGGATGGCCCGGTCTTGTTGTATGCCCTGATATACGAGGCGCTCCACGGGACACCTTTGCTGGCTGCTTTTTTAGGATTTATGCTGATTTGCTGGGAAACCTGGTTTTTTGCAAAAATTATAAATAAAAATGAACTTGTGCTGAAAAACTCTTCCGTTTCCGCCCTGCTTTTTATGATACTTATCAGCCTCTTCCCAAATCAATTGACACTAACGCCAACAGCCCTGGCCCTTTTTTTTATCCTTTTGACAATTAATCAATTAATGATTATTTATAGAAAACCCGAACATTTCGACCGGATATTTGCAGTTGGTTTTTATACCGCCCTTGCCAGTTTGTTCTATCTCCCGGTATTGCTCTGGATGGGATTGCCCATCATTAGTTTTTTCCTCTTTCGGTCCGGGCTTTGGAGAGAATGGTTCGCTGCAATAATTGGTTTGCTGACCCCTTTTATTTATTTAAGCTTCTTTTTTTTCTGGAATGACGAATTTATTTCCAGAGCCTCAGAATATCTTGTTTTTTTTCGTAACCCCAACCTGTCGGATCTATTGTTGGGGCCCGGTTTCTTTGTACCGGAAGGGATGGTCCTTGCATTGGCCCTCTGGGGGACCCTCAAACGCTGGGGCTTCCCCCTTGAGAAAACCGTTGAATTGAGGACAAAAATCAATTTGTTTTTTTGGACACTGGTTTTCACACTCCTCTCTTCAATATATTCCCATTCCCTCACAGAATATCATGCCATGCTGGCAATTCCTGCTTTGGCAATGATCATTGCTTCAGCCCTGACAACCATAAAAAAACCGAGGGTTATCGAAGCTGTTTTGCTGGTTTTGTTCCTGGCGCTATTGATAAACAATTTCCTGCTCTATCCCATGAACCTACACTGAAAAGAAATACCGGTTTATTGAAAAAGAGGAAAAAACAACGATGTTGAAGTGCCATTATACCGATAACCTGTTGGAAGCTGGTTGTGATGAAGCAGGCAGGGGCTGTCTGGCAGGGCCTGTTTTTGCAGCGGCAGTAATACTTCCCCGTGGTTTTCAAAATGAAATACTTACCGATTCAAAACTATTGACAGAACGCCAGAGGTCGATGTTGCGCGGTATTATCGAAAACACCGCCCTTGCCTGGGCAGTTGGCATCGTAGGTGCGCCCATCATTGATCAAATCAACATCCTCAATGCTTCCATCCTGGCAATGCACCAGGCCATTGCCCAATTACCGACAACCCCGGAAATACTCCTTATCGATGGAAACCGTTTTAAACCCTTTCAGGAAATACCCCATCTCTGTATTGTAAAAGGCGATGGCAAATACCTGTCGATCGCAGCAGCATCGGTGCTTGCCAAGACACACCGTGACGAATATATGGTCCGGATCCATGAGGAATATCCGGGGTACGACTGGGCCCATAACAAAGGCTATCCCTGTAAAAAACATCGCGCTGAAATTTCACGCATCGGAATCACCCCATACCACCGCAAAAGTTTCCGGTTGTCGGAACAACTCCGCTTGCCTTTTGAAAATTTCCATAAATCGTAAATTTTTCCTGTACTTTTGTCTGGATTTTCACCCCTCCCTTAGGATACAATTTATGAAAAAATCAAGAGGTATTTTTTTTATCCTTCTCTTTGGGGCTGCAATCCTCCTCCTGTCCTGGTTTGGATACCATCTTTACCGGAAGATCGGTCCCCCGTCGGAATCCCCCTTTAATGCCATCCCTGGAAATACGGCACTGATCATCAAACTCAATAAAGCAGGAAACCTGCTCGAAGAACTGAACCGTTCCAATTTGCTATGGAAAGCCATTTCCCGGTTGCCAGGGATCGATTCGGTACGCAAGGAGTTGCAATTTGTTGATTCCGCAAGCAGGAAAAATGAAAAAATCAATAAAATATTTCAACAATACCACATCCTGATCACCATTTCGCTCAGCGGACCCGACCGCTTTGCCTCCCTTTACCTGGCATCGGTCGGGGGATCTGATCCCGAATCGTATATTCTCGATTTCATTCATGAACTTAGCAGTGGGAAAGCCCGGGTGACACAAACACCTTATTATACCACCCAACTTCACAAAATTCAGGTAAAAGGAAACCCGGACCCCTTTTATTTTGCCATACTTAAAGGGGTCTTCATGGCTTCCTATCACCCTGACCTTATTAAAAAAGCCATCGACCGGCTATCACTGAATACCCCCCTCGCAACTTCCACTGGCTTCCGGATGGTTGAAGCGACCTCAGGGAAAAAAGCGGATGCCAATATCTATGTTAACTATCGCTTTTTTTCATTGGCAATCTCAAAAATGATCCGGCCCCAATACCTCCCCGAACTGATCCGATTTGCTTATTTTGCCGACTGGAGCGGTCTGGACCTGATCATCAAAAAAGATGAATTGCTCTTTAACGGAATTACCGTCGCTCCCGACAGCAATCAACATTTTCTCTCCCTCTTTAATGGCCAGAAACCACAGAAAACAACCCTGGCGGAAGTCATTCCCGAAGAAGTATTGTTTTATACAACCTATGGATGGAGCGATCCCGGACGTTTCAGCCAAAGGGTACAAAATAAAACCCCGCGCATTGACACCCTGGCATTCGGTCAAAATGCATTGGCCCGCTTATTATCGAAATATAAAGTTAACATTACCAGCTTTTTCCTTCCATGGATGGGCAATGAAGGCGGTTTATTCGCATTACAGGGCCAAAAGAATTCAGAGCCAATCGTTATCGCTGCTTTTGCATGCCCCAATGTGAAGAAAACCCTGGCAAGTTTGCAAAACCTTTCAACTGAAACCGGAATATCCCTGGATTCGGCCTCATGGAACGAACAGCAAATCTATACAATGGCGCTTCCGGGTTTTCTTCCGGCCATTTTTGGGGACCTGTTCGGGGAAGTCGATGCCAAATGTTTTACCTTTATTAACGGATACCTCTTTTTTGCAAGCAAACCCAACCATCTGGAACCTGTTATTAAAGCCTGCCAGAATAAAGCAACCCTGGCCATGAACAAAAAATATGTGGATTTCATTTCAGGGCTCAACGAAAAATCAAATGTACTCTTCTTCCTTAATGCCCCCCTGGCAGTCAACAAACTAAACACCATTTTTAAACAGGGGCTCACCACACAATTAGGCCCTGTCATGGATACCTTACGAAAATTTGAATCCATGGCTTTTCAGTTTTCTGCCGTGGATGGGCTCTTTTACTCCAACCTCCTCCTCCGGTATGACCCTAACCAGGGAAAAGAAGGCCCGTTGGAATGGGAAACAAAACTTGACACAACCATCATAGGACGTCCAAAAATACTTCAGGCTTCCGCAAATACCCATCCGATCATCATGGTCAGTGATATCGCCGGAAACCTATACAGGATCAATGCCGACGGAACCATCGCATGGAAATTGCGCCTGATGGGCGATCTCAAAGGAGATATCCACCCCATCCACTTTCCTTCGAACGATTCCCTGTTCCTGATCTTCAACACGGGAACCCATCTTTATCTGATCCATGAAGATGGCTGCTTTGCCGACCGGTTCCCCATGCGTTTCCCATTAATGGCTACCAACCCCATAACGCTGATCCCAACCAATAACAAATACGGGCACAACATTCTTGTTGCTTTTCAGGACCATCGGGTCTATAATTTCAACATGGACGGACAATCCTCCATCCATTGGAAACGACCAGAACTTGAAGCCGAAATCGACCGCCCGGTCGAATATCACAAAATCAAGGGCAGGGTTTATCTGCTCATTTCTGATCGCCTTGGCCATACCCGCATTGTGGATCAAAACGGTTCGACCCAAATCAGCCTGGGATCAAAATTCTCCCATGCACCCCATTCCGGGTTCTACCCAAACAAAACCAATAAAAAAGGGATATTTCTTACAACCTCTCCACAGGGAAATATTGTTTTTATCGAAGGAAACGGACGAACATCGGAAACCGCCATCAATCGTTTTTCACCAAGCCACCGGTACTTTTATGAAGAGATCACTCGGAACAAACAACCCGTTTTTATTTTTACCGATAAAAACAGGATCGATTATTACAACCATGGCTTTAAACTGCTCTATTCGCATAATTTCCGCCGGGACATGACAACCCCTCCCTTTTTGATACACCTGCCCGATAAAAAAATCCGGGTGGGCATGGTTTCGCCTGAAACCAATGAGCTTTATCTTTTCGACAAAAACGGCAATCGCGAACTTGAATCGGGCATCCGCGGAAATACCCCCTTTGATATCGGATATCTTACCAATACCGCTCACCTGAACCTGATCGTGGGATCGGGAAATAACCTGCGAAACTACCGGTTAACGAAGTTTTAACACGGACCCCGGAAAAGGAATGGCCCCCGGGGCGAGTTGGTTCCGCTCACACAGCATTTTGAGCTTAATCCCATACAACTGTGAAATCTGATGAAGGGTTTCTCCCTCTGCCACAATATGGAACGGGGCCGGACCTTTTCTTCGCTTGGGCTCAAGGTAAACAATGGTGCCAGGCTTGACCTCCTCCCCGTTCTTAAAATCATTGTACCGCAAAAGCCGTTTGGCCGATATGTGAAAATCATGCGACAGTTTATCGAGATTATCATCCTTGCGCACAATGGTCATCTGTAGTTCATTGTTTGCATAAACATGACGGTTCCCCTCCCCGATGGCATAAAGGGCAAACCTCTGGAGCCATGGGTTAGCAACCGGATCATCCAGTTCATGGCCCTGATCATTAAAAACTACGACATTGCCTGGCCGGTCATATTGAAATAAAGAGAACGCTTCGATAATCCGGATGAGGCTTTCGGCATATTTGGGATTCGTGGCATAACCTGCCGCCTGTAACCCATGCGCCCACCCTTTATAATCGGAGATGTCCAGGACGAAAAGCCCCTGATAACGGGGCCGCTGGGTTAAAAAATAGGAGTGGTCACGAAACGATTCCAGGGGAGTGTCATATTTCCGGAAACACTCGTTCGGGGCATCGTCCTGATGGTTCATCGTTTTGCCAAACCAATCGGTATGACATTTAATGCCAAAATGGTTATTCGCATATTTCGCAAGGCTGCTATGACCTGCATTTGATTCATGAATCCCTTGTGCCAGGGTAATACTTGCCGGAATACCATATAATAACATCTCCTGTATGGCAATCTCCTTGTATTCCCGGATGTAATTATTGACCCGCTCCTTGTAATCCGGTTGCTGTGCGCCCACAACCCAGGAGGCCACCAAAAGATAACAAAAAAACACAAAGCTCCCTTTATTCATCGTACCATCCCACTCCCAAACCCATAGGGAAAGCCCCTTCAGATTTGAACAATATCTTACAATTTATTATTTACCAACATCTTAAATCTATTGCCCCGTTCTTCAAAATTATTAAACTCATCATAGCTTGCGGCTGCCGGCGATAAAAGACAGGTATATCCTGGCAAGGTTTCACGAAAAGCGATTGCCCTAAAATCATCGAAGCGAGGAATATAAAATATCTTTTTCCCCAAAGGGTTTTTGGCCTCCAAACATTCCCCGATTCGTTTACCGGCAGCCCCTGAAAAAATAAAATTACGGACCTCCGACTTTGATAAAAAATCGCCCAAACCCGAATAATCCACCCCCCTGTCGAACCCTCCCGCTATCAAGGTATCGACCTTTGGAATGGCTTTTATCGCTTCGATACAAGCTTCGGGAATGGTAGCAATGGAATCGTTATAAAAATGGACCCCCCCCTGTTCCCCTACATATTCCAACCGGTGCCCCAATCCCTTAAAAGTGGCAATTCCTTCCTCCACCGCTTCGGTTGAAATGCCCAGTACCATGGCAACGTTGACTGCGGCCAGGATGTTTTTCAAATTGTGCATGCCGCGCAGATAACGCTCCTGATGAATTTTCCATACCGGAATATCAGTTTTTCCGTCAGCAAAAAAAAGCATCCCTTCCCTGATAAAACCACCGGGATGGTACTCCTTCTCAACAGAAAACGGATAACACTGCCTGGCTGTCCGATAAGGGGCAACCTGCCCGACAACCAGGGGTTCGTCGGTATTGAAGACCAGAATGTCCTGTGGGCCCTGATACCGGGCAATATTGATTTTGGCCAGTTGATAATCCTCAAAACTGCGATAAGCGTCCAGGTGCTCCTGAAAAAAGTTCAACAAAACCGAAATATGCGGGGCTTTGGTCAGGTATTCAAGTTGATGGGACGAGAGTTCGTAAACAATGTTTGTTTCAGGTTTGATCTGGTCGAGAAAATGGAAAGCCGGGTTCCCGATATTCCCAACCAGCAAAGCATCTTTACCGGCAGTTTTCAGAATATGGTGGATCAAACCCGATGTTGTGCTTTTCCCTTTTGTACCAGTTACTCCGATTACCTGACGCGAAAAAGCCTGAAGGAACAAATCGGTTTGGGAAGTGACCAGCCAGGGAGAGGAAAAGGTTTCTGAAGGCGTTGTTGATGAAATAGCCTCCTTGTGGGATAAAGAGGAATTCCATAGAGGAATTCCTGGAGAACGAAGGATAACATCAAAATGGCTGAGCCGCTCCAGATAATCCATTCCAGTAATGAAATCAAGGTTGGAGTCTCCGGCAACCAAAGGGTTTTGGCTTACCTGCTCGTTTTTATCGGCAATGGCAAAGCGTTTTTCTGGAAAAACTTTCCTGAAAACCCTGTAACTGGCCTGGCCTTCACGGCCAAAACCAAGAAATACCACCGATTTATTTTCAAACCGGTCCCGGATGAAACTGAGCATACCAGGCTGACGTTAAAATATTTTCAAATTCAGGTAACAAATAATGATCCCGGCCAATCTGATTCAAAAAATTCCAAAAACCGATACCACTATAATGCCGGTATTGTTTCGTTTTAAGATACCGGATCAATAGGTCAGGCAACAAACGACGGTCAGATTTTCGGATGGTTTCACATAATGCCATGTTCACTTCATCGATCGTACCCACACAGTCGAACGGTTTCTCATCCGAAATCCCGGCAATCTGATCAAAAAGTGGTTGTAAACCCTTCCCATCGGCATTCTTCAGGAAATTATCGCCAAAAATCTGAACCAATTCCGGTTCTGCTAAAAAAGGGGACAAGACCACATACGTAAATAAACACTTTGCACATTTTCCACACCAGGTATCGGTACGGCTCCCCACATTACAACTTTTAAACACCTTATGATACGGGGCCATACGTGAAAAAAGAGCGGCTATCTGCAATTCGTTCAACGGCCGTAAAAAACTGAAATAATTGATTTCCGGGTTGATATACCTGAAAACATAATCCCTGAAATCCGATTCAAATTCAAGGGACTTGGAGTATTGATGATTGATCGATGTGCCTTCGATGGTGGCTTCATTGGCGCTGGATTCATTCGATAAAGCAATGTGCCTGTTCCCGGTCATCACGGAGGCCAGTAATGTTAAAAATGCCAAAAGCGCCGAAAAAGGGGTATGGCCATTTAAAAAACCCTGATCGTTCATCGTAAGCAACAACGGATCCAGGGTCCGGCGGACCTCAAAAAAATCATCCGGGGCATAGCCTTTGGTAAAAATCGTTTCAAGACTGGCACCGCGGGGATTAACAATCATAGGGATACACCTGGCGTGTGGGGCAAGCAGTTCCAGCGTAACCGCTGAATCCTTCCCCCCCCCCACCGGAACAATTACCCCATCGCTCAGCGAAAAAGGGGATGTCTCCGCAAGGGTATCGGAGGTTGACGACAATTGCATGAAATCCGTTTCGTCCGCTTCAATGGAATTAAGATAGAAAAACTCACCCAGTCCGTTGAAGTATAGCTTTTTCCACCAGGCACATTGTTCGGGCGAAAGAGCATACGGCCGAATGAAAACCTGGGGAGAACAGGTTGTTTTCCAGTAACTGATCAACTCAATCAAACCAATATTGAATACGATGGTGTCGAGCTTGCCCACAAAAAAGGAATCGGATAAAAAAAAACTTTTCCGTGGAATAAAAAGTTGAGGGCAAAAATAATATCGGTCCGAAATATTAAAAGTGTATTGAATCTTTAACCCGTCAGAATCAATTGAATAATCCTGCTTTTCAAAAATAAAAAATGGATATTGGCTTCGAAGGAGGGAAAATTTTTTTTGATGGTTTGATTTCACCCTGAATTGGTATTATATTTGTCGGGATTGCTGTCACAAATGTACAAAATTTGTTTCAACGCCATGGAAAAACCACGTATAAAACCAAAGCAGGGGATTATCCTGATTTCAGAACCATCGCTTCGTGATTTTTATTTCCGCCAATCGGTAGTTTTGCTTGCCGAACATAATGAAGAAGGCACTTTTGGCGTTATCATCAACAAACCCATTGAAGCCCGCATCAAGGATATCATCAAAGATTTTCCCGACAAAGATATGCCTGTTTACTTAGGTGGCCCGGTAAAAACCGACAGTATTTTTTTCATCCATACCCGCCGGGATATCGGGTTAAGCCTGCCGATCATGAAGGGGCTCTATTGGGGAGGGGATATTGAAGTAGTGCGTAACCTGCTTGAAAATGATGTTCTTACCGAGAAGCAAATCCGGTTTTTCGTTGGATATTCCGGATGGCATCCCAATCAACTAGACCGGGAAATACAGGAAAAATCGTGGGTGCTCTCCCATACCACCGCTTCCGAAGTGATCAATAAGAACCCTGAAAGCTTATGGAGCGACCACCTGAAAAGCATGGGGAAAGAGTACGCCATTTGGGCCAATTTTCCGGCCGACCCTTCGTTCAATTGACTTGTAAACGCTTCATGAAAAAATCAGATTTTTTTATTTTTGGTTGCCTGTTGTTGATTTTACTTCCGTTTTTCCTGTTCCCACCAATATTTCATGGTTATGAAAAGTTAAACACGGCCCACCCATATTTAATGAGTTTCGTGAAATTTGCGATCCTCGCCACTTTTGGAGAGAGCCTTGGGCTTCGCATCCGTACCGGGAAATACTGGCAACCAGGTTTTGGACTGATTCCCAGGGCCCTGGTTTGGGGATTTCTTGGCATCACCATCAAAATTGCTTTTGTAATTTTCGGAGAGGGTTCCCCCCTGATGCTGAAAACCATGGGCATCCTGTTTCCGACTTCCGATCCGGGCGACATCCTTCGCCAACCCGGTTTTTCATGGATCAAATTGTGGGCTGCATTGAGCGTTGGGACCATGATGAACCTCTTTTTTGCCCCTGTTTTCATGGTTTTTCATCGCATCAGCGATACCCACATCCAAAATACCGGGGGAACACTTCGTGGTTTCTTTTCGCCCGTTCCGGTCGGTCAAATTATTCGTGATACCGATTGGGTGAATTTCTGGGATTTCGTTATAAAAAAAACCATCCCGCTTTTCTGGATACCGGCGCAAACCCTCAATTTTATGCTCCCCGAAGATTTCAGGGTTTTGGTTGCGGCCCTGTACAGCATCATTTTAGGCATACTTCTTTCCATAGCCAGCCTGATGCAAATAAGAAGATTGTAAACATCCCTTGTCAATTCGCAGAACCTGCTTTGGCCAAAGCCGGGTCTAAAATATAACCATTTCAAATTCAATATTATAACTATGCATTGACGAAAAATGCCATACTTTTCATTGGTTCAATTAAATAATCGCCCCCGGATTGGATTGTCGGAATATTAGTGTATTTTTGTTAGTTGTCCATGCGATATATTCATTAAAGACAAATCCAGATGTCCACCCCAGAAACCGCCCCGGCCAATTACTACGGTCACCGGCCCAATGACAAAATCGAAACCAGGGAACAAAAACCCCAACCCTCTCCAAGGGCCCAGGTTGCACGGGAATTATATTTTGAAGCCAAATCGTCGGCTTCCATGGAATTTCCCTACTGGTACACGCGCCGATGGGAAGAACTTGAAGGGGAGATTCCCATCATCCGGCGGGCCGAAGCCTTGAAAGCTGGTTTTTCGCACCTCACCCCGGCAATTTACCCGGGAGAATTGTTGCCCATGGGAAAAGCTGCCTATCTGCGCGGATCCTATCCGATGCCCTGGCTTTCCGAATCCTTTTTTATGGCTGCCGAAGACAAATTCTACCAGGAGGCCCTCGAATCGGGAAAACTGACTGCCGATACCTTTACCACCATGGGCACCGGAGGGGGAAATGTGACCCGGAGCATTGGAAACGTGATTTCGATCGCCGGGAAGTTCGGCCTTCGGGTCGAAGAAATGCCGGTGATGGTCGAAGTAGCCAAACGGTGGAAAGACAAATCGGTCGATGACATCGGGCACAAATACGAACAACTGGTCCCCGGCTATAAGGAAAAAGAAGCAATTATGCGTTCGGTCATCTGTATGTTCGATTCGGGATACACCCTTCCTCAAGGCCGGGAAGTAATTAACTATTATTATCCATTGCAATATGGGATCGAAGGGATTAAACAAATTTGTGACGACAACATCGCTGAAGTGGCCGGTAAACCTGAAATGGACCGGCTCTATTTTTACCAGGCAGTCAGGATTATGTTGGAAGGAGTTCAGGCCTGGATCCGAAATTATGCCACAGAAGCCTCCTTTTTAGCCAACCTTGAAAAAAATGCCATCCGGAAACAGGAATATGAGGAGATGTCGGAACGGCTCCATTGGATCTCCTCCAACCGGCCCCGGGATTTCCATGACGCATTGCAGCTTACCTGGACTTTTCATCTTGCCGTACTGAATGAAGATGCCATTTCGGGGTTATCGCCCGGCCGGGTGGGACAAGTGCTTTTGCCTTACTGGGAACGGGACATCAAATCCGGCAAACTGGATCATGATAAAAGCATAGAACTGCTGGAATGTATGCGGATGAAGTTCACCCAGATCGATTGTTTTGCCTCCATGGGAGTGGTTGGCGGTGTTCTTTCCGGAAACACCTTTAACAACCTCTGCCTCGGCGGTCTGACAAAAGAGGGGGCCTCCGCCGCCAACGACCTGGAGATGCTGATCCTGGAAGCCGGTATCCGGTGCGATACCCCACAGCCGACCTTGTCGGTTTTGTACGATGAAAAACTTCCGGAAGAGTTCCTGCTGAAAGGAGTAGCTTGTACAAAAATTGGTACCGGTTACCCAGCCTGGGTCAGCAATCCGGTGGCCATGGAATTTCTTTTGAAAAATTATGGCCACGAAGGGATGATGCCGGAAGAAGCAAGGGCATGGTCCATTGGCGGATGCTTGGAAACTTCGCCGGGAAGCTGGATGCCTTTGGAACTGGACGGGCAGGTTCATTGGATCCCTGGTGGGTCGGCCCCTGCAACCAGCGTTGGCGTACACTTCATCTCCCTTCCAAAAATCCTCGAAGTGGCCCTCTTTGACGGGATGGACATGCGTACCGGCGAACGGATATTTCCTCCCCACAGGCTCCCACTCAATACCTATGACGAACTATGGACAGCTTTTCAAAAATACTTCAGCGAAGCAGTTCACGTTCTCACCCTGACCAACAACATCCAACATGATGCCTGGCGGAAAATTTCCCCGTCATTGATCAATTCCATGCTGAAACCCGATTGCCTGAAACTGGGCAAAGATATTGGACAAATGGGCAGCAGGTACAACACCACATTCAATGTAGAAACAACCGGAACGGCCAACCTTGTCAACTCCCTCGCTTCCCTGAAACTCAATGTTTACGATGAGGGACATTACACCTTAGACGATTACCGGCAGGCAACCCTCGCCAACTTTGGTTACAAAACAGCCAATGAAACAGGATCTTTCTCCCTCATCGACCAGCTCCCCAATGCGCATTACGATACCTGGAAAAAAATCCACAAACGTTCATCGGAAGCGCCCAAGTATGGGAACGACCATCCCTATGTCGATAGCATCTTCCATGAATGGGAAACCTGGTTCTGCAGCATGGCACACAATTATCAATCATTATACGGTCAACCCCTTTATGCTTGTCAGATCTCCGTATCGACACATGGCCCGATGGGGGCCGTGACCCTGGCTTCGGCCGACGGGCGCCTTGCAGGCACTACTTTTTCCGACGCCTCCATGTCGGCCTACCCGGGCACAGATAAAAACGGCCCGTATGCCCTTTTCAATTCGGCTACCTGCTGGGACCATTCAGAATCGCAGAATTCCCAACTCAACATGAAAATCCACCCTTCGGCCGTCTGGGGAAGGGAAGGATCACGGAAATTTCTCGACCTCATCCGTGCATACCTCAGGAAAGGGGGGTTCCATATACAGTTTAATGTGGTGGACTCCCGGATGCTCAAAGAGGCACAGAAAAACCCCGACCAATACCGGGGATTGATGGTTCGTGTTGCAGGATTCACCCAATACTGGGTCGAACTGGGAAAACAAATACAAGATGAAGTGATCGCCCGCACAGAATACGAAGAAATCTAATACATTCAGAACACCCGATATGGACCTTACATGTAACGATTGCATTTTTTATCTCCCGGTCGATGTCTTCCAGGGGACCTGTAAAATCAGTAAAGAAAAAACATCTCCCGACAGCCCATGCTGCAAGGATGCTGAAAGGCTTCCAAAATGCAAGTTTTGCCTTCATTTTATGTCAGAGAAGGACTATCTGGGTAAATGCATGGGAAAAACCCTTGCCTATCCGGATATGGTTGCATCGAATTGCATTGATTTTGAATGGGCACAAAAAAACTGACCGGGACATTGTTCGACATTCAGGGTTTTTCTGTTCACGATGGCCCTGGATGCAGGACACTTATTTTTTTCAAAGGGTGTCCCCTATCCTGCACCTGGTGTTCCAACCCCGAAGGGAAAAACCGTTTCCCCGAGCCACTTTACCAGGCCCGCAAATGTACCCTGGATATGCTTTGTGCCAAAGCCTGCCCCCATCATGCCATCACCCTCGTTTCAGGAGCGCTTGTCATTGACCGTTCAAAGTGTGGTGCCTGTACAACATTTGATTGCACCGAAGCTTGTTGCACCGGGGCTTTGCAAAAAGGGGGATATGAAATTACAGTCAACGAATTGTACCATCTGATACAACGCGACCGTCAATATTGGGGGAGCCGGGGCGGGGTAACCCTGACCGGGGGCGAACCGTTTTTTCAACCCGAATTTATACAAGAATTGCTTCAACGGTGCTATTCTGCCTATATCCACACCGCAGCCGAAACCTGTGGAAACATCCCCTGGAAAAACATCGCGCCTTCCTTGCCTTATCTCGAATGGATTTTTTTCGACCTTAAGCACATGAACCCCCAACGGCATCGGCAAATGACTGGTGCCAGCAACCGCCTGATCCTGAAAAATGCCTCGGATATCGCAAAAGAATTTTCCGGAAGAATGGTTTTCAGGATGCCCCTGATCCCGGGATTCAATGACGATATTGAAAACATATCCGCTATGATCGCTTTTATAAAATCGACCGGGCGAAATGAAATAAACATTCTTCCACTACACCATCTGGGAAGAGAAAAATATGCCCTTTTAGGGTTGCCTTATTATACCGAAAATTTCGATCATCCCGGTCATGAATTACTTCATGATATCACAACCCGGTTCCTCGAATCGGGGATCCATTGCTATCCGGGCAATCAAACCCCTTTTTAATGCTATCATTCCGGTATCGTTGTCGCGGCTCGATCTATTTTTATACCGGTTCGGAACAGGTTTGCAAGTATTGAGCTTTTGTTCCTCCCGGTATAACTGCATCTTACAAAAAATGCTTTGCATTTTTCAAATCTCCCCCTACTTTCCCTTCAACCTCATGTACAACGTATTCCTCCCCTCCTCATAAGCATAATCCACACTGCTGCAACGGCCTTTGATGATCGTCAGTCCCAGGTTTTCGTCGTTGCCCTCCCCGGTCAACGGGTTGAAAGGAGGGCCGGCACTGGAACACACCATTTCCACCGCCCCATCTTTTTCAGAATAGGTCAAACTCAAAACAATGTCGGTATAATCGTTTTGAAGTCCCAGGGCCTCCTCCGCCACATGGACCACATAACCGGTAACCCGTTTCGGGAGCATGTGTTTTTCGCAAAAACCCTCCATTTCTGCCTGCAGGGCATAAAGGTCAAAGGCAGGGCTGTGGATTGTAAAATTCAGGCTACGGATGCGGTTGATGAACGCCCGTGTCTTCTCCTTTTGTGGATGGTCGAAAATCTGTTGTGGGGTTCCTTCTTCATAGATCACCCCTTCATCCATGTAAAAAACACGGGTGGATGTATTGCGCGCAAATTCCATCTCATGGGTTACGATGACCATCGTCATCCCCTCACGCGATAAGCGACGGATAACGGCCAATACCTCACTGACCATCGTAGGGTCGAGGGCCGAAGTGGGTTCGTCGAACAACAGGATATCCGGTTCCATGGCCATACACCGGGCAATGGCCACCCGCTGCTTCTGGCCACCCGATAGTTCATCGGGAAAGCTGTTTGCTTTTTCTGCCAAACCAACAAGTTTCAGCAGTGCATAACCCTTTATCTCCGCTTCGTACCGGGTCAACCCCAGAAGCTTGATGGGGCCGAGCGTAAGATTATCGATGGCCGTGAGGTGGTTGTACAGGTTGAAGTTCTGAAAGACCATTCCCACCCGCTGTCGCAGTTTCGGAACATCGGTAGTTTTGGCAAGCAGTGGAATATCGTCGATGTAAATCTCTCCTCCTGTCGGAACCTCCAAAAGGTTCAGGCATCGTAAAAAAGTACTCTTCCCGGAACCTGAGGGCCCGATCACAGAAATGATTTCCCCCTTTTTTATCGTGGTACTGATGTTGTTCAATACCACCAGATTGCCAAAATGCTTTGATAGGTTTGTTACCCTGATCATGACCGGACCTCCTTTACAATTTTATTGCGTTTCCGTTTGGGATCGACATTGATCTCTACCAGGTCGAGCAGCCAGGTCAGCGACCAGGCCAGAAACAGGTATATAATCGCAACGAAAATCAGTGGGAAAAAAGCATCGAAAGTACGGCTCCGGATAATGTCGCTGGCTTTGGTAAGGTCCTGAACCGCGATGTAGCCGACAATGGATGTCATTTTGATCAACGAAATGAATTCTCCCTTATAAACGGGCAGAATACCGCGCATGGCTTGTGGAAGGATGATGAAACGAAAAGCCTGAAATTTCCCAAAACCACCAGCAATGGCCGCTTCCCGCTGCCCTTTGTCGATCCCCTCGATCGAAGTCCGGAACATTTCTGAAACATAGGCCCCAAAATTCATCCCGAAGGCGATAACCGCTACGATCACCGGATTGATGTTGACGGATGCAAAGACGACGTAATAGACGATCATGAGCAAAACCAGGACAGGTGTGCCACGCAACAGGGAAATATACCATCGTGCCGGTTGCGACAATGATTTTCGTTTCGACATGCGCATGAAGCAAATACCCGCCCCGATGAAGGTTCCAAGAATGGCGGCCAGGACCGAAATGATAATGGTAACCACCAACCCGTCGATGATGTGCAGGTAACGCTTCTCATGGATAATGTTGTTATAGAAACTTTCGGAAACCTTATCGATAAAACTCTGTGATGAAGCCTCCCGCATCGTGGTGCCGCCCGTTTCGGGAATTCCAGCCACCGGGACAGGATGGGCCAGTTTCGACCGCAACGAAAAAACACTGACCCCCGACTCGTTGTAAGGGTCAGAGAAATCGATCGACTTTTTGCGTTCCTCCGTGATCATCATCGAAGCGGTGATGATATCGATCTTTTTCGTGGAGATGGAGGCGATGAGCGAACCGAATTGCAACTCCACCGGTACAAACTCCTTCTCTATGTATGCAGCAAAGCGTTGGGCAACCTCGATATCGAACCCAATCAGTGTTCCCTCACTGATCACGCTCGATGGAAGACCAAGATCGTTGACCACGCCCACGTTCAGAGGCCCGTTTTTTCCTGAATTTGGAATTTTAGGCATCTCCTCCAATCCCTTGACCATCCACCGGTCGTACATCTCCTGGTAAACCCCATCGGCCTTGATCCTCTTCAGAAAAGTGTTGAACTGTTCACGCAGATCCGTACGCTCCTTGTTGAACCCGGCTGCGATCGGCACCTTAAAGATATCGGCTGCCAGAAGGCCCAGTTCCCTGTTTTTTTTGAAGATATCCCTGATCCCGCTTTGGTCCATGAATGCCACATCCGCCTTATCATTGATCACCGCGAGTATCATGTCGGAAAGGTTTTGGTACTGCATCACCTCTGCTTTCGGAAAGGTCTTGATGGCATAAGCATCGTGAATGCTTCCCATCAGTACGCCGATCCTGGCTCTGCCTATGTCCTCCAGCTTCGTGAGCCTGACCAATGGGTGCTCCACTGCCTGTGCCGGTTCCGGGGATTTTATAGCTACCGCAATCCCGCTGAGGAAGTAACAGTTTGAATAGAGGATTTTTTTTGCCCGCTCCTCGGTGATGGATATTCCCGCCCCGATCATATCGACTTTGCCCGCAACCAACGCAGGGATCATCGCACTGAAGTCCATATCGACGACCTCCAGGCGCTTCTGTAATTTTTTCGCCACATAGGAGGCAAATTCAATGTCGAAACCTGCAATCTTTTTATCTGCATCGTAAAAAGCCATGGGCTCGGTCACTGCTGCCGTTCCGAACCGGAAAACCCCCTCCTGTCCATCGAAAGTGATTTCCGGCATGGGGGAAGGAGATCCCTTTTCTGGGAACCACCGCTTCAGCATCTGATCATAAACACCGTTGGCCTTTAGCGTGTCGAGGAGATCGTCGATGGTTTTCTTTAGCGCTGTATTCCCCATCTGTACGGCAAATCCGTACTGATCGTCGTACATCACCTCGGGCAGGACTTCGATGCCCTCAATTTTTGCCACGAGGTTTTTAAGAACCGGTAAATCGTAAACAGCAGCATCGGCCTTCCCCTCCTTCACTGCAATGGCGCAGTCGAGCACCGTGTTGTAATATTCGAGTTGTGCACTGGGATATTTTTTCAGGACCATCTGGTCGGCAATGGTACCTGTGGGAACTGCAAAGGTTGTTATCCCTTCGGGCAATTTTGGGTTATCAACCAGCGTTTCCCTGTTAGAACAACCCAATAGAAATTGAAATAACAGGAAAACCATGGGGAGCAGAAGACGATTCATAGGCGTGGTAATGTTGCAGCTTACAAATTAAGGATATTTTTACCATTTTTTCGTCATCGCAATCCAGGATTTATAATTTTTCCTCTCAATATTGCATGGGCTTGATACCCGTCGAAACGGGTTTGTAAGCGGTGGATTGTTGTTCCTCCCGGCATTGCCGTTTCGAATCGGGAATTGTTTAGCGTTTTCTTGAAAATAAAACCAAAAATCGCACAAACCGGCGTGAAACCGGGACCAAAAAAAATTTTTTCATCATAATTTTCAAACTCTTTGGATTATAAGAAAATATTTTCAATTTTGTGGCTGTTAACCTTTTCACTCATCTTTCCAAGAACAGGCAATGTATGAAAGACACTCCCATCCGTTTTGAAGTAGTGCAACGGCACATCCAGCAAAGCAAAATCCGTAATGTTGGCAAGGCAACCATTCGTGAAATAAAACGTTTGATCAACGGGATCGAAGAGGAAACCGGCGACAAATTTATCCGGATGGAAATGGGGGTACCGGGACTGGCTCCGACCGCCATAGGGGTAGAAGCTGAGATTAAAGCGCTTCAAAACGGTGTGGCCGCCATTTATCCGGATATAGAAGGGATCCCGGTTTTAAAAAAGGAAGCTGCCCGTTTTGCCAAATTATTTCTTGATATCGACGTTGACCCGTCCAACTGCATCCCAACGGTAGGGAGCATGCAGGGCGGCTTTGCTGCCTTTCTGACTTTCTCGAAAATTTACAAGGAGAAAGATACCACGTTGTTTATCGATCCGGGTTTCCCGGTCCATCACCAGCAACACCGGGTCCTTGGACTTCCATTCGAATCGTTTGATGTTTACAATTATCGGGGGGCCAAACTGCGCGACAAGTTGGAATCCTATTTCATCAAAGGGAACATCCACTCCCTTTTATATTCCAATCCCAACAACCCCTCCTGGATATGTTTTACCGAAAAAGAGCTCAGCATCATCGGTGAGCTGGCCAATAAGTATAATGTAATCATTATTGAAGACCTGGCCTATTTTGGAATGGATTTCCGCAAAGATTATTCCAAACCCGGTCAACCCCCTTTTCAACCTACCGTTGCAAAATATACCGACAACTACGTACTCCTTGTCTCCAGTTCCAAGATATTCAGTTATGCCGGACAGCGGATCGGTATTATGATTGTATCGGCCAAACTTTTCAATACCCAGTCGGCAAACCTGTTGTGGTGTTATACGACCGATATTGTAGGCCGCGCCCTGATCTATGGCACCGTATATGCCCTGAGCGCCGGGACCAGCCATTCTACCCAATATGCCCTGGCAGCAATGCTGAAAGCCGTGAACGACGGCACATTTGATTTTATTGAAGTAGTCAAGGAATATGGGGAAAAAGCGAAGATAATGAAACAGATGTTTATCAAAAACGGGTTCCACATTGTTTACGACAAAGATGAAGATGATCCGATTGCAGATGGATTTTATTTCACTTTTGCCTATCCTGGTTTTACGGGTGAGGAACTACTGGAAGAGCTTATTTATTATGGTATCAGCGCCATTGCGCTCAACATAACCGGAAGTGAGAGGGAAGAGGGCATCCGCGCCTGCGTATCGCTTGTAAAACGGGAACAGTTGCCCATTCTTGAAGAACGTCTTCATAGATTTTACCAACAACACCCTTTGTCTTAAAACATCGTTGCTCCCCAAAGGCACCACTACCTATCGGAAAAAACGAAATCTTATTAACACATTCATTTTCATTTAGTTATCTGGGTTATTAACAATACTCATCCCGGAAGGGTCCTTACTTTCAGGCCAGATTCCTCCCATTATTTATAATTCATTTATTTATAACAAGTTAACTACGTTTTTCATCAACAAATTCCCGTTCACAAAAAGAAGCCAGAAGGTACGATGCGAATTTGATCAAATCGGTTCTTTGTATGTGTGAAAGTTTCTTTATTTTCATTAAAAAGGGGATTGCCTTTTTTAAGTATCGTATTCTTGTTCATGGGGAGCTCATCTCCACTGGACATGTATGTAGATGAGCGAACCAAAACAGAGATATTTTTTTCATCTCAGGACACGATTTTCCCAAAACACTGGTATGGCGGCCGTATCAATGCCGAAGCTGAACCTTTGTCGCGGTTGGAACGGTTACGGGTTATTAACATACTCAACAGAGGTTTTGAAAAATATCCGGATCTGGTTATCCGCGAGAACATAGACAGGGTATATGCCCTGAAAAAGATGCGGTTTTACGGAGTTCCCTTTGGGGGGACCAATGTTCGTAACACGTTATATATATGCGATGATGAAGATAATCCATTGTTCACCAACCCATACATTGAGGCGATTTTTCACCATGAATTTTCGAGTGTCCTGAAGCGGACCTATTCCTGGTTTTTTGATTACGAAGCATGGGAATCCGTCAATCCTCCCGATTTCAGCTATGGAAATGGTGGGGTTAACGCCATTATGAACGGGGAAGCTTCCCTTAAACTAAACCCGGATTATTATGCAATGGGTTTTCTTACCCGATACTCCCAGGCATCCTTAGAAGAGGATGTGAATGTGTTTGCCCAAAATCTGTTTTCGGGCGATCCCACCTTCTGGGCCGTGGTGGATCAAAATACCCGCATCCGGAGGAAATCGAGGATACTTATTGGTTTTTACCAGAAAATCGATCCACGCTTCAATGAAACTTACTTCCGGAAAATGGCCGATTGTTTTGTAAAACGGTGATTGAATACTATTGTCCCTTCATTTCCGAAAAATGAATTCATTCTAAATTAGGTCTAAATTTCATTTTTCGCCCATTTTTATGAACGCCGTTTAAAAAAAAAACCCTATTTTCGTGGTATCTATTACAAATACCTATAATCCATACAACTATGGCTAAGATAAAAGGTGATATTGCGATCGATACGGAACGTTGCAAAGGTTGCGAAGTCTGCATTGCCGCATGTCCATTTGGCGTAATCGCAATGTCGAAGGAGGTGAACAGCAAAGGGTACCATTATGCCATGAAGGTAAACGATGAATGTACCGGGTGTACAAATTGTGCGATTGTTTGCCCCGACGGGGTAATTACCGTTTATCGTGCAAAAGTCACAACCGAATAAAAATTTAACAACAAAACCCATGGGTGAACTTAGATTAATGAAAGGCAATGAAGCCGTCGCCGAAGCTGCAATACGAGCTGGTTGTGATGGCTATTTTGGTTACCCGATAACGCCCCAGTCCGAAGTCATGGAATATCTCATGGCTGAAAAACCACATGAACGGACGGGGATGGTCGTACTTCAGGCTGAAAGCGAAGTAGCTTCCATCAACATGATTTATGGCGGAGCCGGGACTGGTAAAAAGGTACTAACCTCCTCCTCCAGCCCAGGGATCAGCCTGATGCAGGAGGGAATCAGTTATATGGCCGGCGCGGAACTTCCGGCTTTAATCGTCAATGTGGTACGCGGGGGCCCCGGCCTGGGCACCATTCAACCTTCCCAGGCCGATTACTTCCAGGCAGTCAAAGGAGGCGGTCATGGCGATTACAAATTGATTGTCCTGGCACCAGCCTCGGTACAGGAAATGTGCGACCATGTAAAACTGGGGTTTGACCTGGCCTTTAAATACCGTACACCGGTAATGCTCCTTTCGGATGGCGCGGTCGGCCAAATGATGGAAAAGGTTGTTTTGTTTGACCAGATCCCCCGGCGGACCGATGAAGAGGTTATCGCGCAATGCCCTTGGGCTGCGACCGGCAAATTAAAAAGCCGCGACCATGTCATCATAACCTCCCTGGACCTCGACCCTGCCGGTCAGGAACGGGTCAACCTGAAACTCCAGGCCAAATACAAAAAAATAGAGGAAAACGAAATAAGGTACGAAGAGATCCAATGCGAAGATGCCGAATATCTTTTTGTCGCTTTCGGCCTTTCTGCCAGGATTTGTCAAAAAGCCACCGACCTGGCCCGTGCCAAAGGAATTAAAGTCGGGTTATTCCGTCCCATTACCCTTTTCCCATTTCCTGTGCAACAAATTGCCTCTACCATTCAACGGGTGAAAGGGGTCCTTGTGGTGGAAATGAATGCCGGCCAGATGATCGAAGATGTAAAATTGTCGGTTGGCCTGAATGTAAAAATAGAACACTACGGACGTTTTGGAGGCATCATCCCTTCTCCGGATGAAGTCGTCAGGGCACTGGAACAAAAAATTATCGGAGGTTGATATGGAAGAACTTTTCGCAAAACCCGAAATCCGAAAACCGGAAAATATTGTCTATAAAAAGACCCCCCTGATGGTTGACCGGCCCTTGAGCTATTGTCCCGGTTGCGGCCATGGAACGGTTCACCGGATATTAATGGAAGTTATTGAAGAGATGGATATCCAGGGAAATACCATCGGCGTCTCCCCGGTCGGATGTTCCGTCCTGGCGTATGACTTTCTTGATATAGACATGCTTGGGGCAGCACATGGCCGGGCACCCGCATTGGCTACCGCCATCAAACGATTGTGGCCACACCGTTTCGTGTTTACCTACCAGGGCGATGGAGACCTTGCTGCCATCGGAACTGCCGAAACCATCCATGCCTGTAACCGCGGCGAAAACATTACCATCATCTTTATCAATAATGGTATTTATGGAATGACCGGTGGCCAGATGGCTCCTACCACACTTCCGGGAATGCGTTCCTCCACTTCGCCATACGGACGCGATACAGTGACCATGGGTTATCCCTTAAAAATGACCGAACTCGTTGCCCAACTTCCCGGGACCCATTTTGTTACACGCCAAAGTGTTCACACACCAGGAAATGCCCGGAAAACCAAAAAAGCAATCCGGAAAGCCTTCGATATCCAAAAAGAAAATAAAGGAGTTGGATGGGTCGAAGTGGTCTCAAACTGTAATTCCGGATGGAAAATGACTCCGGTACAGGCCAATAAATGGATGGAAGACAACATGTTCCCCTTTTATCCCTTAGGCGATGTTAAAGTGGATGGAAAAATAGTCGAAAAATAACCATACAGAACAAAGACCAAAATCGACCGACATTTAAAAGTTAATGTTGTATTCAATTTTAAAGTCTATTTTTTCAGAACCATCGACATACATCGTTTTTTAATTAATATTCGATATTCAATTCATATGACAGAAGAGATAATCATTGCCGGGTTTGGTGGACAAGGCGTTCTTTCCATGGGAAAGATCCTTGCCTATTCGGGTGTTATGCAAAACAAAGAGGTTAGCTGGATGCCATCCTATGGCCCCGAAATGCGGGGTGGCACTGCCAATGTCACCGTTATTGTGAGTGATGAACGGATCAGTTCCCCCATCCTGAACGCTTACGACACCGCCATACTGCTCAACCAACAATCACTGGACAAATTCGAGAAAACCGTGAAACCGGGAGGATTGCTTATTTATGACCCCAATGGGATCAGCCATCACCCCGAACGAAAAGACATCAACATCTATTCCATCGAAGCGGCAGATGAAGCGGCCAAAGCCGGATTTTCCAAAATATTCAATATGATCGTCCTGGGTGGGTTCCTTAAATTAAAACCCCTGGTTGCACCGGAATTCCTTCACAAAGGCCTCGAAAAATCGCTGCCCGCCCGCCACCATAATCTGATCCCGGAAAACGAAAAAGCCGTTGAACTTGGCAAAAAGATTTTAAAAGCAGTTCAAGTCATCAATTAACTCCAGCCCTTTGGCTTTGTAACCCGGAGTCCAACTTTTGCTTCCATCCTGATCCCCTTCCTTAATCTTATTGGGCGGATATGGGAGAGAGGTGTTATTCTTCATGACCGGTTTCCCCGGGATGATCAATCGCCCTTCGCTGAACCTCCGTCAAATTTGTTAACATAGATTTAATGTTAACAACAACTTTAGTTAACATTCAAATTCTATTTTTGCCGCCACAATCATGTCAAACTAAAATTTACATCTATGAAATCCATTTACACATCGTTGATGATTTTTTTAATCACATTTTCGACCATCCTTTCGTTTGGTCAGGGAACAACGACATCGGGACTGAACGGTAAAGTTACCGATGCAAAAGGGGAATCACTGCCCGGGGCCACTGTTCTTGCCGTCGAATTGGCAACAGGAACCCAGTATGGTACCGTTACCGACAACAAAGGGTTTTACCGCTTACCAAACATGAACCCGGGAGGCCCTTACAAACTCACCATCAGTTACATTGGTTTTGAGGGATTTACAGCGAACGACCTGTACCTCACGCTCGGCCAGACCCAAAATATCGATGCAAAGCTGAGTGAAAAAGCCACACAACTTTCTGCTGTCGAAGTTGTTGCAAACCGAAATAATATTTTCGACGGGAACAGAACCGGGGCCGAAACGGTTATTTCGACCCAGACAATCGATCAGATGCCAACCCTCACACGCTCCCTTCCCGACTACGTCAGGACCACCCCTCAGGTCATGATGACCGGTGGCGGCATGTCGATCGTAGGGTCCAACAACCGGTACAATTCAATTTTTATCGACGGGGCGGTCAACAACGATGTTTTTGGCCTGGCCTCTTCAGGCACCAACGGTGGACAAACCGGGGCAACGGCCTTTTCAATGGATATCATCGATCAGTTCCAGGTGCAACTGGCACCCTACGATGTTCGCCAGGATGGGTTTAATGGCGCCTCCATCAATGCCATTACGAAAAGAGGAAAAAATGATTTCGAGGGAACTGCTTACTATTTTCTTCAGAATCAAAATCTTGCCGGAAAAACCCCCTGGGAATCGGTTAAAAACCTGTCAGACCCAGAAGCATCCCGGGTGAAATTAAACGACTTCCACAACAATCTTTTTGGTTTAAGCATCGGGGGCCCGATTATAAAAAATAAGTTGTTTTTCTTTGTTAACGCCGAATTGATGCGCTATTCCATTGATCAGCCATACAACATCGCAAATTATCAGGGCGACTCGAAACCGGGGACGCTCGATACCTTGCGCAACACGTTACTTAGCAAATATGGATATGATGCCGGCACCTACGAAAGCAAAACCCAGGAACTGACGAGCAACAAGTTTTTTGCCCGTTTAGACTGGAATATCAATAAAATCCATAAACTGATGCTCCGCCACAGCTATACCAAAAGTGTGGCTACTACCCCATACACCAGCAGCAACCAGAGGCTCTACTTTTCCAATTATGGGGAGTATTTTCCAAGTGTGACCAATTCATCGGCATTGGAATTAAAAAGCAACTGGGACAAATTCTCCAACGACCTGATCGTAGGGTTGACCTTTGTCAGGGACAACCGTAACCCGATCGGAGAAAAATTCCCGACCGTTATTATCAAAGATGGATCCGGGGATATCTATTTTGGTTCTGAAGCATACTCAACGGCAAACCAGCTCGACCAGAATATTTACAGCCTGACCGACAATTTCAGCATTTATAAAGGGGCCCATACCATCACCGTGGGCGCCAACTTTGAATATGCGCATGCCTACAACCTTTTCATCCGTCAGAATTATGGTCAATACACCTACAATTCAATGGATGATTTTATGTCGGCATTTACCTCAAACCCCGTTTCCGCATATCAGTTTGACCGCAGTTATTCGCTGGTGGACGATAAAACCGGTGACGGTTCCAACGCTGCCGCCAAATTCAATTCTATCAACGTTGGCATTTATGCCCAGGATGAATGGTGGGTGGCCGATAACTTCAAGCTCACCTTCGGGTTACGGGTAAATATGCCGATATGGCCGACCAAACCAAACGAGGCGACCAATTTCAACGATTCGGTGGTCCCCAAGCTGCAAGCAATCTACGATCCTGTATCCGGCAGCAATTATGATCTGAAAGGAGCCCGCTCCGGCCAAATGCCGAAAATACAGTTTATGTTCGATCCGCGTATCGGATTTAACTGGGATGTTTTAAAAGACAAATCATTGCAAATCCGTGGCGGCGTTGGGATATTTACAAGCCGTCTCCCCCTGGTATGGCCAGGAGGCGTTTACAACAACAATGGGATGACCGTGGGAGGCGTATATTATCGCCATACCAAACCGGAAGACAAAAACATCATCTTCAATCCCAACTGGGACGACCAGCCAACCTATGCCTCTTTTTATGGGGGAACAGACCCCATCCCACAGGGAGAGATCAACATTTTTACCGAGAACTTCAAATATCCGCAGGTAGCCCGTGCCAACCTTGGCATTGACAAAAAATTATTCTGGGGTGTTGTTGGAACGCTTGAGTTTATTTATACCAAGAACATGAACAGCATCAATTACTTTAACTATAACATAGCCCCGGCAACCGGACAGATGAAAGGGGGCCCCGACAACCGCTGGCTTTATGGCACCTCGACCAACGTGAAAAATTACTCCTATATTATGGTGGCCGAAAACACCAATCTGGGCCATAGCTGGAACTTTACCGTGCAATTGGCAAAACCATACAGTAAAGGCTTCCAGGGTTCTTTGGCTTACAGCTACGGAGAATCAAAATCACTCAACGACGCGCTCTCTTCACAAAATTCCTCTCAATGGCGCTATGTTGCCAATGTGAACGGCCGTAACCACCTCGATCTCTCAAGATCAAATTTCGACATGGGACATCGCATCATGGCCTTCGTGGGGTATAAAAAAGAATATGCAAACCATTTTGCAACCGGGTTAAGCCTCTTTTATGATGGTATTTCGGGTAAACCCTATTCCTTTGTTTACTCCAATTCACGCGTCATTAATGGCGAAGATGGAAACAATTATGCCCTGATCTGGATTCCGAACGACCGTTCCGAAATCAATCTGGTGGACTGGAAAGACAAGAGCGGGAATGTGATCAAAACGGCCGATCAACAGTGGGCCGACCTCGATTCCTATATCAATGGGAACAACTACCTGAAAAACAACCGGGGTGGTTATGCTGAAAGAAACGGAGCCCGCCTTCCTTTTGAAAGTTATCTCGACCTGAGGGTCCTGCAGGATTTCTATCTGAACGTAGGCAAATCAAGACATACCCTTCAGGTTACCCTCGATATCTTTAACGTACTGAACCTGCTTAACAAAGAATGGGGTGTTCACCGCTATGTCAACTATGATGCCTATTCACTGATCAACATCGAAAAATTAGACAACAGCGTACCCTCTTTTACCTATCGAGGCTCAACCAGCCAGGACCAGGTCAGCACCATTTCCGACCCAGCCTCCCGGTGGAGAATGCAGATCGGTATCCGGTATATCTTTGGTTCATCCAACAGTAATTAATATTACAAAATGTTTTACGGGCCGTGACCAGTTCACTGGTCACGGCCCGTCTTTATAATCCGACACCCACAGAAAGCAGTAAGGCAAACATCAATAACAATTGGGGCGTTAAGCAACTACTTTGCTAATAATTAGATAGGTTCCCATGAAAAACAAATCAACCATCCCGCTCCTTGCCTACATTCTCAAACTCAAACCGGTTCCCTGTGACGGAAATATCGACCCTGTCATTTCCCTTCTTGCCCCCCGGTGATTATACAAGATAAAGGCCTGGCTGTAATTTGCCTACAAATCATCTTCTTTGGCATTCCTGAGTTTTTCTTTCATTTCCTCCGGCATCTCATCGGTATATTCCGTCTCTTTTGCAGGATCATCGGAATTGCCCCTTCCATATTTTAATTTTGGGTCATCGGCCGTACCCAAAACACGCAACGGAATCCCAATAATTCCAAGGGGCGGTAAGCCGATCCGCATCTTCAGGCTGAGTTCCCCATTGAAATTGGTGGTCCCGGAAACTTTTAAGCGGAATCCGGAAATTTTCATTTTCGTTTGGTCCAGGGTGATCACATTGTTCCGGATCGTTGTGGTCAGATCCACCTTTGAGAGATCGGGATTGGACAGTTTTTCCTTTCCGGTACTTTTTCCGACCACTGTTAAAAGCTTTAAACCCTTCACCTTTACTTTCGAAAGGGTCAGCGTTCCGGATCCGTCAAGGGAAGGAAAAACCGGTGCCATCCCTGAACGGAGTTTTCCTTTCAGGCTATAATCCAACGATACAATCCCTTCGACATGGGCTGCCGACGAGGCAAGGTCCCTGAAAAGGGCAATTTCGTTATAGGCCCGTTGTATATCGAAATCTTTTGCCGAAATGTGAAAATCGAAGAAAGCCCTTGTCCTGTTGATGCTCCCGTAGGATGCATCCATGGCCATCGGGGCCCCGATCAGGGTAAACTGCATCCCTTTGAGCAAGGCCATTCCATCGCGGATTTCGGCTTTCGCACTCAGGTCGTGAATATTCATGTCCTGGAAGCGTATTTTTTTCAGGTCAGCGGTAATCCCAATAGCAAGGTTTTCCGGTATAACGATCACCCCTTCCGGAAGTGGATTTTCTGAAGCGGCCTTTCCCACTTCCGCTTCCTTTATGGGCGACATAAACTGATCGGCCAATAAATATTTTGAACCAAAATGAAAACTCCCTTTCAATTTTTGGTGGTCAGCCAATACATAATTAACCACATTGCTTACATATCCGTCGAGCCGGATATCGGAAGCCCCATAAAAGGCAAGAAATTTTTCGAACCACAAATTGTCGTTGTCGAACCGGAACACCCCCTCTTTAAGGATGATCTTCAGGGGCAGGTATTCTGAAACAAACCCGATATTCCGCAAAATAAAACGGCCTTTGTTGTGGAGGCGATCGTAATGGCCGGCCATGGCATCGCTTTGCCTTCCTTTGAGTGAGACATGGGTTTCAATACTGCCATCCAGTTCCATCCCTTTGCGCGAAAATAATTTGTAAATCCGGGCCACATCAACTACTCCCTGAGAGGTGATATCATACACAACATTTCCGGGATGGGCAATATCGGCTTTTATTTCAAAAGGATTGCCTTCAAAATTAAAAGAAAGCGGGGAAAGCACCACCCGGGTATCCTTTAGCTGGCCGGTACCATTCGTAACAGAGGCTTTCAGTTCAATATGCTCTATCGGACGTGGATAGTATTTGGTCCTGATCGATCCATTGGTCAGCACAAGCCCGACTTTCGACACAGGGAAATATTTCTTTTCGGGAGAAAACTTTCCGCGAATATCCAGATCAATATCGAGCATCCCGGAAAGATCAAGACTGTCGATGGGGATCACCTGCTTTAACCTGGCCAGGTCACAGCGGGTTATTACCCTGGCTTCCAAAGGAAAATCGTCAAGACCGTCAAGATGAAAAAAACCTTCAAGGTTGTTGCTCAGAAAATGTGCTTTGAACTTTTCCAATTTCACATAAATATGCCGGTAATTATTGTCGGTAACACCTGCATTCAGATCAAATGTCATATCTGTAAGCGCCTCCGGGAGATCGCGGTATTTCAGATAACCGTTGGTCAGGTTTGAGGAGACCGTGAACCTGGGGATACTCAACAACACTGTGTCGGGTTGGAGGCTATGGGGATTTTGACCCGTTTCATAGATCCCTTCGGCATTCAAATTGAAATTGATCAGGCCCCGCAGGTCCACCCAACTGACCCCCAATGCCTTGCTCCATTTGGCCAGGTCCAGGACAGTGTTGACGCGGATAAAAAGATGGAGTTTTTCGGTACTTGTCAGGCGCAACGCGGCACTGAAAACCTCTTTCTCATATATCGAGAGGAGCCTCAAGGTCAATTGGTACCCGTTTTTCTGAAAATTGAACCGGCCATTAAAATTCACCGGCATATCCTGAATTTTCAGGTCGTTTTTCTCAAAAAAAAGGGTCAGGTCCGTAAGGTTTACTTTGGTTGTCAGCTTTGCTTCCACTGGTTTTGACCGGAGATAATAGCGGTTGTTCAGCAAAAAATCGAGAGAATCAACGGTAATTTGTGAAGTCAGTGAAAGGAGATCCCCGTTGATTTTGCTTTTACCCTTATAATTAAACCCTTTCAGGTCAAGTTTTACCGGGATGGATGGGTCGGAATAGGAAAAACGGCAATCCGAAAAATGGATTTGCTCAATATTGATATTGACGGAATCGCCAGTCGGGGCATCGGTTTTTGCAGGGATGGAGTCGGGGCTTTGGTAAACATCAAAATTTGCATCGCCATTTTCATTATACTTAACATGTATGCACGCCCGGTCGAGATAAACCCTGTTGATTTCAATGGCCTTGCCGAAAAGGCTGAATAGATCAACGCCAAAAGAGGCCTCTTTGGCGCTGATCAGGGTATCGCGGTCGAAGGGGACAGAACCCTTCAGTAAAAAGTCGTGCAAACCGATGGTTAACCGGGGGAAATGGTTGAAAAAAGAGACATCCATCCCCGAAAAATCGAGTTCTGACTTCAAACGGCTGTTGGCCACAGATTTAACCCCATCGGCAAGTTTTTCTTTAAAAAAAAGAGGGACAGCGATCATAAAAAGCGTGGTCAGGCCCAGAAGGAGGATAACCGCTAAAAACAATTTCCGGATAAATTTCATGTGCAAATATTTTTGATTTCAATGGTCACATGCATGTCTGTCGGCAGACAGGGAATATCCATAAATTTTCATTGTCGCTTGTCAATAGCATGGTTCTTATGGATATTTCAACATACTTAATTGGTTCGTCAATATATGTTGTTTTTTCAAGTATTCCAGTCAGGGCAATTATACTGTATCTTATTAAAAATGTAAAGCATTTTTCTGTTAGATGCAGTTATACCGGGAAGAACAAAAGCTCTATACTTGTAAGCTTATTCCGAACCAGTAGAAATCTTTTGTATGACTTCCAGTGCCTTTCCGATATGTTTTCCAAAATTCATTTGTGAGGAAAAGATCATCCGGACAATCCCCTGTTTATCGATCACAAAAGTTTTCCGTTCGGTAATCAGGCCCAATGATTTCCCAACTCCATATTTTTCCCCAACGGTCCAATCCTTGTCCGACAGAAGGATAAACGGAAGATGATGGTTTGCGGCAAATGCCTGATGGGAAGCCACATCGTCCTGACTGATACCGATTACTTCGGCACCAGCCTCTTTAAATACCTCGTATTGGTCGCGAAACCCGCAGGCTTCCCTGGTACAACCATACGATTCATCTTTGGGGTAGAAATAAACCACCAGGTTAACTTTACCTAAAAAATCGCTGAAATTGATGCGACGGCCATGGTGATCGGGAAGTGAAAAATCAGGAGCTGTACTCCCAACGGTTATTTTATCAGGCATAAGACGATTTATGGTTTAAGGTTTTACGGTTTTCTTCGACTCAATCGGAAACCATAAAGATATGACAAATTATCCGGAAAAATACTTAATTTTGAATTATGGGAATTTTCAGGGCTTTGGTATGTATTTTTTTTCCTCCGCTTGCCGTTATTGACCGGGGTTGCGGAGCAATCCTGCTGGTTTTTATACTTACCTGTTGCGGTTGGGTCCCGGGCGTTATTGCAGCCATTTTATTCAATACCCACAAATAACCTGCAACCTGTATAACATCATCCAACTCCGGAGCTGACTATAAAAAACTCGGTTTTCATAGGCTCAGTTCCCGGAACCCGTTTGCAGAGGAAGGGCTATGGTAAACGTGCTGCCTTTTCCAGGTTCGGTTTCAACCTGGATATAGCCCCCATGCTTTTCAACAAATTCTTTGCACAAAATCAAACCAAGTCCGGTTCCACGCTCCATTTCGGTTCCCTTTTTGGTAAACTTACTCTCAATTTTGAAAATTTTGCTTAAAATCTCCGGGGCAATCCCGGTACCACTATCCTGAACCCGGATCAGGCACCGTTCGTCCGATTTTTTAGCAGCGACCACAACCCGTCCATTCCGGGCCGTAAATTTGATTGCATTGGTCAGTAGGTTGCGCAATACCGTATTGATCATTTGTACATCTCCATGAACGGGCAAAGTCCCATCGATTTCCGAAACAAGGACAATATTTTTCCGCAAAGCCTGTCCCGCAACCAATTTTATATTTTCCTCCACCCGTTCCATCAAATCAAACAAAGTGGGTTCAAAAGTCAGGCTCCCGGTCTGGGAGCGCGCCCAGATCAGCAGGTTTTGAAGCAGGTCATAGGCATACCGGGAAGTATCGCGTATATCGCCGATGGTTTTCCGCATTTTTGGAAGATCGGTATTGTCGGGATTGCCGATGACAATATCGGCCAATCCCAATATCGAATTAAAAGGGTTTCGGAGATCATGGGCGATGATGGAAAAAAATTTGTCTTTGGTTGCATTCAATGCCTTTAACTCTAAATTCAATTTGTTCAGGGCATCATTTTTTTGAAGGATTTCGAGATTGTTTTTTTCAATCTGTAAGGTTCGTTCAGCTACTTTTTTTTCAAGCAGGTCACGTTCCCTGACAAGTTTTTTTTCCCGAATCCGAATATAAACCACAATGCTTCCCGCGATGATGAGCAGATAGGCAATCCAGGCCCACCAGCTCCTCCACCACGGGGGAAGGACCACTATTTTCAAAGAACATCCGGCTTCATTCCAAACCCCATCGTTATTGGAACCTTTTACCTTAAACAGGTATGTGCCCGGCGAAAGGTTTGAAAAAGGGACAAACCTCCGGTTTCCAATGGCGATCCATTCGTCCGATAATCCTTCCAGTTTATAAGCATATTGGTTTTTTCGGGGGTTGGTAAACTCAAGCGCTACAAATTCGATGGTGAATTCCTGTTCTGAAGGCTCCAGCACGACCATGCCTTCCTTTTCAAAGTCAAGGTACTCCTTGCCGTTTTTGGTTGATTTATAGCAGGAGGCAATCATAATTTCCGGGATGTTCGGATTGTCTTCCGATGATCCGGGATAAAAAGAGTTAAAACCGTTCATGCCGCCAAAAAAAACCTCCCCGTCGGAACTGTTATGGCATGCGCGGAGATTAAACTCCATCCCCTGAAGCCCGTCATCCACGGTGTAGGTCCTGAAAGTGCCGGTTGTCGTATCAAATTTGCACAATCCCCCGCCCGTGGCAAACCAACAGGTATTCGTGTTGTCCATGAGTATTTCAAATATATTGTTGTTGGGGAGGCCATTTTCTTTTGAATAATAAACAAAGGAGGAGTCTTTTTTCACAAATTTGTTGACATAGGAGCCCGTCCCGATCCACATATTCCCCTGGGCATCCTCACAAAGGGAAATCACAAAATTATCGCACAATGAATTTTTCGATTCACTTTTTCGGTAATGCGTCATTTTTGCAGTACCCGGATTGAAAACATCAAGTCCATTGAGCGTTGCAATCCAAATGGCCCCATCGCTTCCTTCTTTGACACAATACACCAGGTTACCGCCAATGTGATGGTTGCCGGTTGCTTCCACGTTAAAAACTTCGTAGGTTTTCCGCCCGGGATGGATCCTGTACAATCCTTTCTGTGTGGCAATCCAGTAACTGTTATCGGCGCCCCGGATAATCATATTTATCCGTACACCTGTAAAATTGGGAAGTTCCATATTTCGAAAAAAAACAGGGTACGGAAGGAATTTCCCCGATTTTTCATCATACACGTGAATGCCATCCCGGGTGCCGATCCACATATTTTTTTGTTCGTCACAGAAGATTACATGGACAAAATCATTGGTAATGAATTTATTGCCTGATTGTTTTGAAGAATAATGGATCACTTCCCCGGTTTCACGGTCATAAATATTCAATCCCTGGCCCCAGTTTCCAACCCAGATTTTTCCCTTATCATCCTTAAAGATAGAAGCAATTACATTGCCCTGAAGGTTAACCGATGCTGTTGTGTTATCTTTTCGATATAGTTTGAATTTTGCCGGCTTAAGATCTGTTTTACTGATCCCATTTAAGGTCCCTGCCCAGAGATTCCGGGAACTGTCGATGGTCAGGCAAAGAACAATGTTATGGCCCAATCCATGAACGGGGCTTGTAAACCGATCGATGAGAAACGATTGATTGTCACGGGCATCGATCCGGCAAAGCCCTCCGCCTTCCGTTCCAATCCAAACCGCCCCTCCCGTATCCTGGGCAATTGCGCGGATACAGGCATTCCCGAAGATCGTCCGGGACGATGGAAGGTTAAAAATACCGGATATTTCCTGTTCCTGTTTCCTCAGTAAATTCAAACCATTACTGGTACCTATCCAGATCGTACCGCTTTTGTCCTGAAAAAGCGCTGTAATATTGTTGTCACAAAGGGTGCCCGGTCGGTGGGGATCATGAAAATAAGGGGTAAACTTAGAAGTTTGAGGGTTAAAACGCATCAAACCATTCAGGGACCCCATCCATATTTCCCCGTCCCGATCTTCAAGCAGTGGAATCCGGGTATCATTAACAACCCATCCAAACGGAATATCCGCCCGGTAGTGGAAAAATTCGCCCTTCTCCGGATCAAAGACGGACAATACAGGAGGGGTGTTGATATAAATTTTCCCACTTTCGGAAACCAGGACATCATAAACACAACGGCTCAGATGGGAACTAAAACCAGTATTGTAGGAAATCCGCCTGAACCGGTTTGTTTCATGCAGATATTGGTTCACCCCCCCTTTGGTCCCAATCCACAAGTTTCCCGTGCGATCCTCGGCAATGGAATAAATCCAGTTATTGGATATGGTGCTGGTATCTTCGGGATTGTACAAAAAAACCGTAAAATCATATCCGTTAAAACGGTTCAGCCCATTTTGTGTACCAATCCAGATGAATCCCCTCGAATCCTGAAAAACACAGTTTACTACGCTTTGGGAAAGTCCGTTTTCAATGGAATAGGTCTGAAACAGGTATTGTCGCGAAAAAACGACACTCCCTACGAAGAAAAAAAACAGGAAAACAGGCAAACGGTGCATAAGATCAAAAAACAACCTGATGTAAAAATAGACAAAAACTGAAGATAAAAAACCTACCTCCCTCTTTTCATATAAGCCCGCTCCAATTTTTTCCGGCTTACAGGGAAACCGTGTGCCGGATGAAAAGTTCGACAACCGGTATCCAGCAGTTTTTTCCAGCTTCTGACCGTAGCAGGGACATCATCGGCGTAAGGTGGGAATACCGTTCCGGGAATTCCCATCAGGGCATCCCCAACCAGTGCAATTTCGTTGTCGATGACAATGCTTGCCGAGCCAGGGGAATGGCCCTCCGTATGAAGAACATAACCCTTGAAGCCAAAAGCCTCTAAGTTATACCGTTCCCGAAAAATAATGTCGGCTTTAACCCCTCTGGCCTGAAACCAATGGGGGACTTTTTCAGCCCCAAGCTTTGAGAAAAAACGGGTCCATCGATAGGTCCCGTTTGGAAGCGGGATGTCACCACTTTCAAGATACGCTTTTTCGGCTTCCTGGACAATGAACACGGGGGCGAACCGATCTTTTAACATGCCTGCATTGCCCATATGGTCAAAATGGGTATGGGTCATGATAACGCCATCGGGCTTTCCGATGGATATAAGCCGGCGCAAAAGTTTCCTGGCATCGGCTTTTGCCCCTGTATCAACGAGCAACCGATACGATTCGTTGATCAGCAAATATACATTTGACCTCCCGAAAAGAATGCGTTGAATGATGGCCCCGTGGGTTGTTTTCCAGGTTTTCATAACGGTTATCTCTTGAGTGTCAAAGATAACGAAAAATACCGATCATTTAAAAAAATCGTTTTATGGAAGGTTTTAACCATCGCCCGGGAACACCTTAAAAAACAACCATCCAGTACCATGTTTTTTTTGAACAATATCCAAAAATGATTATTATTGCATCACCCGTATTGTATTGCCCGACAAACTAAAACCCTGTCCTGACAAATGAACCGCCTTTCACGGGCAACAAGCCCTTATCTTAAGCAACATGCCGACAATCCGGTAAACTGGTACGAATGGGGGGAAGAAGCCCTGTCGAGAGCCAAAACCGAAGACAAGCCCCTGATTATCAGCATTGGCTATGCAGCCTGTCACTGGTGCCATGTTATGGCCTCTGAATCGTTTTCCGACAGGGCCATTGCATCCTTCATGAACGAACACTTCATTTGCATCAAGGTGGACCGGGAAGAGCGGCCCGACATCGATCAAATATACATGGAAGCTGCATTCCATACGTCGGGCCGCGGTGGCTGGCCACTCAATGCATTCGCATTGCCGGACGGAAAGCCGTTTTTCGCCGCCACCTATTTCCCTCCAAAACAATGGATAGAGCTTCTTCACCAGATAAGCAATGTATATCTGACAGATTCCGGTCAGGTCCGGGAGGCCGCAGGATCGATCACAGAGGGAATCCGCTCCATTCCTTTTAACACCTCTCCTGCCCCTGAACCCTTTGTCAAAACAGATTATCTTACTTCCGGTAAAAATCAAATCGCCCTGATTGATCCGGAATGGGGCGGATACAAAGGTGCGCCCAAATTTTTGATGCCGTCTGGAATCGAATTTCTTTTACAGTTCCATTATCTGGCCCCCAACTCCGGATCGCTCAATGAAAGTATCATAACCCTTGACGCCATGGCCAAAGGGGGCATTTACGACCAGATTGGCGGAGGGTTCTCGCGGTATTCCACCGATCCATTCTGGAAGGTCCCCCACTTCGAAAAAATGCTTTATGACAACGCACAGATGATCGGCCTCTATTCCCATGCCTTTCAGATAACAAACAAACAGCGGTATGCCGATATCATTAAACAAACCATCCAATTTGCCGAACGTGAATTGCTGCAACCCGATGGGGGATTCTCCTCTTCAATCGATGCAGACAGCGAACACGAAGAGGGAAAATTCTATCTCTGGACAAAAAAAGAGATAGAAGCAATCCTTGGCCAATCCCTGGCAGAAATTATTCTTCCCTACTACCAGGTTACCGAAGAAGGAAACTGGGAGCATGGAAAAAACATACTTCACATCGCCTCCGAAAAAGATGATTTTGCCTGTAAATATGGCATCCCTGTCAAAGAATTGGAACGCATCCTGAAGAAATCTAACGGTTTATTGCTCCAACAACGCAATAAACGCATCCGGCCAACCACCGACCAAAAAATACTTGCCTCCTGGAATGCCCTCATGGTCTCCGGGTATATTCAAGCGTACCATGCATTGGGAAAACCCAAATACCTGGCAGGCGCACTGAGAACAGCAACTTTTCTCGAAACACAAATGGTTGCCGAAAATGGAATGCTATTCCATACATACAGCGAAGGAGAAGCAACCACTGCGGCATTCTTGGATGATTATGCCCTGCTGGCCACCGCTTGCATCGACCTCTATGAAGCTACCTTCAACCTCCACTGGTTAACCTTGGCGAAACGCTTAACCGGATTTGTGGAGGACCATTTTTCAGATCCCCATAGCAACCTGTTTTTTTACACCTCCGATCAAACCAACGAACTGATTGCCCGAAAACATGATTTTTCCGACAATGTTATCCCTTCCTCCAATTCCGTACTGTCCCATGTGTTTTATAAGCTTGCGATTTTGTTTGAGAATGGGAAATATAGACAGACCGCAGAAAAGATGGTTTCCACCTTGAGAAATGAAATTGTCACACAGGGCGTTTATCATTCCAATTGGGCCATGCTATTGGGCAAACTGGTATTTCCTTCTCATGAAATCGCAATCCTAGGGGAAAAAGCTTTGCCCTTTTGCCGACTGATGAAGAAGGACTATCTTCCGACAACCGTTTTTGCAGGTGGGACCGACGAGAACCTCCCGCTGCTAAAACATCGTTCCATCCCTGGAAAAACGGCCATTTATGTTTGCCGTGACAAAACCTGTACGCCCCCGGTTTGGTCTGCTAAATCCGCCCTGACACGAATATGGGCCTTGCTTCTCCTTTTGCTGCCCAATCTCGCTGGCCTGGCACAGATTATCGGGTATTGGGCGCAATGAAATTTTATTGGATCCGACACAAAAAAAATTGTATAACAAAATAGACATTTCGAAAACAAGAGGCTTCGTTTGTAAGCCTTGCAAACCATACGGCCATGATTGTAAAAATTTTCGACATTATAAGGATTACATTGGTTTTTCTGGCTTTCTTTTTCGGTTACCGGATTGGTTATGCAGGCGCCTATGACCCCATCGCCCAGCTTCATTTTATGATACCCGTGATCATCGTGGCCATTGCCGGAATTTCAGGCCTGGAAGGCTTGTTGTTTGCAAAAAAAACAGCAGCGGAAAAAGGTTTCATGACCGATGGCAATTACCAGCGACAATCAGCCATTGCCTTGTTGTCGTATGCCGTTGTATCGGTTATCGTATATTTTACCAACTGGGGCATAAAAGCCGAATTGACCCTCTTTTTTGCCTTTCTTTTCTTCCTTTTCTTTTCAGGTATCAATCATGCGATCGATGCCATCCAACGAAAAAATTACCGCTGGCAAAACATCAACCGGCCATTTATTACAGCAGCCCTTATCGCCGGTATGACATACCCGGTACTGATGGCCCTGAAAATCCTTTCATAAAATCCCCAAAAAAAGTAACTTTCCCCCGGTAATTTCGTCTTATAAACCAATCCGGAGCTCGATCCTGTCAACAAACCCTGCCGGTTTATCCATATGGACGGTTACCTCATTTCCTGTAATCTGAGTACAAAGCATACGTATAACCTGGTGGCGCAGCGTTATTTTGACCTGTTTTCTGATGATATGTTTGTGAGGATATTGCGCAGTCAGATTTGAATACCGGGTCTTTCAACGGGATTGTTTCCTATGATTCAATCATCCATACGCCAAAATCCCTTATGGGCATCCTTTTTGATGAGTTTTACCGGTTACTGGAACCGGGCGGTTCGCTTCTGGTTGCGGTCAATGCCGGCCTTGGCGAAGGCTTTCAGAAAGAACTCCTGGGGATCAATACAGAAATTTATATTTCCTATTTTTCTGAAACAGAGATCAGAAAATATTTCGAAACATCCGGTTTTTCCGTTGACCTATTGGAAAGAAAAAAGGCCTGTGGCCCGGCGATCCGCAACGGGCGGATTTACGCCATCGGCACAAAGCCCCAGGCATCCCCTTCACGTATGCCCATGTAGTTTATTAAGTGCATTTATACTGCATCTTATAAAAAATGCAAAGCATTTTTCTGTTAGATGCAGTTATACCGGGAGGAACAAAATCTCAATACTTGCAAACCTGTTCCGAACCGGTATATCTGCCCCCGTTTTTTTTAATAACGACCGGAATCAGGTTGGCAGGAATAATTCCTTAACAATATCGGTATAACCGGAAAAATATTTTGTAATTTAGGGAAAAATTCAACCCATGTATCAATTTCTGGATTCCCCTTCGCTTAGAAAAGAAAAAAGGTTGATCTGGGCGGCGACCCGGTCGGTATTGGAATCGGTCGGGTTTGTTCATAAAAAGAGTGGGAAAAAAAGCAAAAGCCATTGGGGACTTTTCATGCGTTTGCTGAAGATTTTTGCCTTTATCCTGAAAATAACGGGATATTACAACAAAGGGTATGGAAATGCTAAAACAATCACAATCAGCGAAATATCCCTTAATTTTCCAAATCTTCCCTTTCCCTTCCACGGGTTTCGGATATTGCATTTATCCGATCTCCACCTCGACAGTATCCCCGGTTTTGCATCCCTGATCATCGATAAAATCAAAGATATCCGTTTCGATTTGTGCGTGCTGACCGGCGATTACCGACGGGATATTTCCGGAAGTTTCAACCACATCCTGAAACCCATCACCATTTTGTCGAAATATATCCAGGCGCCCTACGGGACTTTTGCCGTATTGGGAAACCACGACACCTACCTGATGGCCCGTTATGAAGAGGAATCCGGCATGAATTTACTGATCAATGAATCGGTTGAAATTATCAAAGACGGGGAAAAAATACTGATTACCGGGACCGACGATCCATTTAATTTCTATACTGAACCTGCCCTCCTCTGCCTTGAAACCAAAGGCTATAATTTTAAAATTGCCCTGGTCCACACCAGCGAATTGGCAAAGGCTGCCTCCGCGAACAACTATGATCTTTATTTATGCGGGCATACCCATGGCGGACAAATTTGCCTGAAAGAGGGGGTTCCGCTGATCAGCCACCAGTTTGAGGGAAAAGAGTTCAATCAGGGAAAATGGCATATCGGAAAAATGACCGGATATACTTCCCGCGGCACTGGCGTCAGTGGAATGCCCATCCGGTTCAATTGTCCGGCCGAGGTTACCCTGTTCACCCTGAACCGAGGAAATAGTTGAATTTCCCATCGATACAAACGATGGTTCATGTAACTATTATTTAATGTTCGTTTTGAAAAAAGCACTTGCTTTTCGACAAGAAAGTGGTTATATTTGATTCACTTTCCCAATGTTTTTCCAATGCAGTAAATCACCCTTAAAACCCGGACCTATGAAAAAATTTACATTTTTTTTATCTTTTTTGTTATGTTGGGCTTTATCAGGCAATACGCAAACCGAATCGAGGCTTATTAACCCGAAATACATCGTTGACAGGTTTGTTGATTCAACGGGACAAGTTATCGAAGGAATCATTGTCCCAGGCATACCCCCTGAGAATTTCAGGATGCCGGTTGCCGTCCCGACAAAATCGGCCGTGCTGCTGACGAACGTTCCCGCCTTTGACTGGTCGTTTGGGTGTTCGGCCACTGCTGCCGCCATGCAGGCAGGCTTTTATGACCGGACCGGTTATTACAATATGTACGCGGGGCCGACCCATGGCGGCATCATGCCATTGGACAACAGCAGTTGGGGCGATGTAACCATCAACGGCCAGGTAAGGAACCAATGTCCGTTGAGCGCCACACGCAACGGGGTCGATGGACGGAGCGGCCGCGGGCATGTGGACGATTACTGGATCCTTTACGGCAGCACTGCCAACGATCCTTATATCACCAATGGATGGACACAACATACCTGGGGACAATGTACCGGCGACTACATGGGGACAAATCAAACTGCCTATGGAAACTCCGACGGAAACACAACCTTTTATTATTATAACGATGGGGCTATCGTTTGCGACTATGAGGCCCCTGCCGGCCATAAAGACGGTTGTTACGGGTTGCGTAAATTTTATGAATCAAGGGGTTATACCGTGTTGTCAAACTGCAATCAAAAAATTTATGGTTATGAAGGCAATACTCAGGGGTTCACCTTTGCACAATACAAATCGGAAATTGATGCAGGAAGGCCCGTGTTGATCCAGGTTGAAGGCCACACCATGCTGGGCTATGGATATGACAATACCGGCAGTGTGGTTTATCTGCACGACACCTGGGATTATAACAGCCATACCATGACATGGGGAGGTTCTTACGGGGGCATGGTACATTATGGGGTAACCACCATCCAATTGCAGAATTATACCCCCGATCCATGCAGCAATATCATTTCGTTGGGAGGAGGGGGCGCGGCCAATTCCGAAACCTACTGGGGCGGCGGCGAAGGGGTTTGGTTTACCTCTACCCTCAACCCTTGCACTTATCTAACCCCCGGAATTGAACAGATTTATAGTTTTGTTGCCCCGGTTACAGGGATATACAGCATTGGGGTAACCACCGCAACCGGATATGTGGATTATTTGTGGAAAACATCCTCCTGCTCCTCTTCCGGATGGAACTGTATTGATGATATCTACACCACGGGCACGTATGGTTTAATGAGCTGGGTTGCAGGTACAACCTATTATATTTTGCTCGACGATGAAGATAGCGATGAGGCGGAGCATACTTTTTACGTTTTTCTGAACCCGTGCCAGAATATGACCACCATTGGAGGCACAGGATCAGGTTATACACAGAATTATTCCGGCGGGGGATACGGGGCCTGGTTTACAACAACACTTTCCCCCTGTGGTTTTACATGCCCGGGCCGTGAAAAAATATACAGTTTTGAGCCCTCCGCCTCTGGTTATTACAGTATCGTTGTCACTGCCGCCGACGGATACGTCGATTATTTATGGAAATCTTCCTCCTGCTCCTCTTCCGGATGGCAATGCATCGACGACATTATTGATCCCGGCACCTATGGCTCGATGCTGATGACCGCGGGAAACACCTATTATATTTTGCTGGACGATGAAAGTACAACCGCTGGCACCCACTCCTTTTATCTTAACAAAACCGGATCGGTTGGAAACTGGCTTGGCGCTGTTAACAACGACTGGTACAACGGGGCAAACTGGAATGGGAATTTTGTCCCCGATGCCACCACCGACGTAACGATCAACCCAGGTTATACCTACTATCCCATCATCGCTTCATCCACAGCCAACTGTAACGACATCTCGATCGGAAGCGGGGCACAGCTTAAAGTGGGCGCGGGCAGCCTGAATGTAGCCGGCAATATGTCCATTACCGGACTGTTGTCCATGGACAACGCTTCCGGGGTGATAACCGTATTGGGGGATGTGGCCTGGGAAAGCGGTTCAACAGCCAACTTTACGGCCAATACGGTCTTCTGGGTTCACAGTAATTGGAATTTTAATGTTGGCGCCAATGCCAATATTGCCAATGGGAATATCGATTTCACCGGATCGGGCGATAGCTGGATCAGATCGCTCAGCGCAAACTGCGCATTTCCCAATGTTGGCATTTACAAAACCGGGACAAATGCCGCCAAGGTGAGCTTTCTTTCAACTGCGCCACTTACCATCAATGGGAACCTGAACCTGCAAACTTCCTCCAACTTTGAAATCCAATCCGATTATGATGTCATTCTTAAAGGCTCTTTCTACAATTATGGAAATTACGATTTTACAGGTTCTGAAAATACCGGAACCTTTGTATTCGATGGTTCAGTACAAACCATCAACCACTTTTCCGTTGGAACCGGTATATTTAACAATGTCAGGTTTAGCCCTTCATCCACTGTTTACGCTTATAGTGATCTGACAATAGCCAAAAACCTGACCATCGACCAGGGGGTTCTCAACCCCGGCGCTACCACCCTGTCGGTTGGCGGTAACTGGTCCAATACCGTCGGGACTGCCGGCTTTACCGAAAGCACCAGCCGCGTTATTTTTAATGGCGGAAACTATCATCAGTATTGTTCCGATGAAACCTTTAATACCCTTGAACTAAACAAGGCTTCAGGCGGCGCGTTGCGGATGAACGGGACCGATGTTACCTGTGCAGCTTATGATTGGACTGCCGGTGCCGTGGATGTCCTTTCCGGTTCCTTTACAGCCAACGACCTCCTCGACAATGGAATTTACGGATCCTTTTGGAACAATGATGGGGGCACCATAAACCTGACAAATTCCGGTGACATTTCATGGGTTGACCTGAACGGCGATTTGCACATCTTTGGTGGAAACATCAATATTTATGGGAATGCCAGCGATTGGACATACGGTGGGGATGCGTCCATAGAAATGAGCGGCGGGACCCTCGATTTTCATACCTGTGGCATCACCCTTTTCAACGGGGGAAATACATTTTCTGAAAATATAACCGGTGGCACCATACGAACAGCCTATGGTTTTGTAAGCCTCCGAACTGAGTTTACGCCATCCGGGGGAACTTTTGAATGTTATGGCCCCTCCGATGCAATCATAAGCCTTATAGCAGGCAGCTCCCTTTACGATGTCAATATCAATAAAACTGCCAAGGATGCCCCATGGGCAGTGCCCTCTTTGCAAGGGCCTGGGGAAAGGTCGGACAAAACACTGGGAAAGGGGGCAAAAGCAAACTCCATTTCACTTTCTTCGAATTGTATTTTTAACAACCTTACAATAGATGCGGGCACATTCAACCTGGGCGGCCACCAGTTGGATGTTGCCAATTATGTTACGGTCAATGGGGAACTTGTGATGGAGCAGGCAACAGATGTTATGAATGCATACTCGGTAACCTGGGGGGCTGGATCGACAGACAATGTAAACAACGGTGAATTTCATGTTGGTTATTGGTCTTTTAACGATGGCACCCATGCCATCCTCGAACCCCCAAATACCGTTTATTGTTCTCACGGCCTTTTCCTGTACGATGCTGATGCAGCCTTTGGCAACCTGGTGGCCGTTGGATCTTCCAAGGTAAAAATTGAGCCTAAAGCCTATCAGCCCCTAAGGGTCGATGGTTATTTTACGATTGAAACCGGTGCTTTCTGGAGCACGATTGTTGATGTCTATGTAAATGACATATTTGATATTCAAAATGGAGCTTCTTTATCACTAAGTACCAGCAGCACGATCTATCTCAATGCGCCTTTCACATTAAACGGTTTACTCAATATTGGGGTGGGAAATGTATTGTGTCACGGCGAATTCTCAACGGCTTCCACCGGCTCCCTGGTCATTGACGGCGGCAGCTTCATTGCCGATGCGCCCAACCACTCCAAGGGATGGGAGTACCTGAATGGGAACCTTAGCATGACGGCGGGGCTGTTTGAAATTACCCATAACAGCATTCACTTTGGCTCAACCGCAACGACTGCTGTCAGTGGGGGAACATTAAGGACCGGTGGCGCTTTTTATGCCGGCCATGCCGGGACTTTCGAACCCACCGGGGGGACTGTTGAAGTGACCGGGTCAGAAGAAGATGAGTACATCTACTGCGGGAACGGTAACTTCTTTAACAATCTTCTTATCAACAGGGCCTCGGGGTTTTCATCCTCACTAAACAATTATCCTATCCTTGTACAAAACGACCTGACCATCCAAAGTGGGGCGCTTATTTCATACAATTATATGATATCGGTTGGCGGCGACTGGAACAACCTGGTCGGGACCACCGGGTTCGATGAAGGATTTGGTACCGTCCGGTTTTTCGGGACAACCGCTTCTGATATCCTCTCCCAGGAAACCTTCTATAACCTATCCCTCGACAAAACCTATGCTTCTTATGATGGGCTGGAAGTGATGCAGGATGTCACCGTAACCAACAATCTTACCCTCACCGACGGAACGATGAAACTCCGGTCCCCGGCCAATCTATACATATCGGGAGGGCTGGATGTTGTCCTGGGCGCAGGTTTGAACGCATCGGATGGCTATGGCCCCCAAATCCATGTTGGCGGGAACTGGAACAATGCAAATACTTCCTATAGCTCAACAAATGGGTTTTCCCCTGGCAATTATTCTGTAGTTATATTCGACGGAACCACAGATCAATTGCTGACTACCGCCTCAACCATTGAATATTTCAATTCCCTGACCGTGGATAAAAGCAGCGGAAGGTTCAGGTCCAACGACAATATTGAATGCGTAGGGGATATTTTGATAGATAATGGGATTTGGGAAGACAACGTTACCGGGCTGAGCCACAATGTTAATAAAAATTTTACCGTTTCACCAACCGGGGCTTTGTATAACTCGAATTACCGTAATACGATCAAATTCAAAGGGGCACAATCTTCTATCCTTACTTATGCGAGCGGTATTGGCTATTTTCACAACCTCTGGATTGAAAAATCGCCCGGATATACGGTTACGCAGGTTGGCAACACAAGCTGCCAGTTTGATGGTGACCTGACCGTTCAGCAAGGGGTTTACAACCTCAATGGTTATTACATAAGTGTATTTGGCAATACCGAAATCCAGAATTTGGGAACCCTTTTGCTTCCGCCCGCATCTCTTTTCATTATGTCCGATGGAAAAAGCCTGAACGTGAACAGTGGCGGGACCCTTCAGGTCAATGGCACCCCCGGGGACCCGGTTACGTTCCGAACCAACCTCACTGCGTCGAGGTTCAATTTTAATGTGAATTCCGGTGGAAACATTGCGGCCGATTATTGCGTCTTTAAAAACAATACGGCCAACGGGGTTTATGTAAAATCGGGCGCAACCATCGATGCCGCCCATGCTTTTACGGGCTGCACCTTCCAGGATGGGGCAACCGGCGGCGCCCTGCTGACCATCGACAATAACCAAACCCTTGCCCTGGGCAATGCCATTTTCCCTGCCAACACATGGGGAGGAACCTATAATGTTGCCAAAACAATCAACGAGGGCGAGTTGAATTTTGTTGATTATACTGGCGATTTTTCTGGGGAAGATTATGACAACGACGCTTTTAACCGGATCAACTGGGCACCGGTTGTCCCTGAAAACCTTTCGGTTACCGGCACCATTCCTTCCGGCGACAACAACTGTTACAATGCACTGAATACCATCACGGTTGCCGGTGGGGGTTCTTCGTTCGTGGTTGAAAATGGGGGAAGCGCTACGTTGATCGCAGGCAGTAAAGTTTCTATCCTCTATGGCGCCCATGTGGAAGCAGGCGGTTATTTACATGCCTATATCACTACCACCAACGAGTGGTGCAGCAGCCTTCCACCTTCCATGGTTGCCACTGTTACCGGCGAAGTTGAAACGGCTGACCTTCCGGCGCCCTCTAAGTTCAATATCTTTCCTAACCCGACAAACGGAAAATTCACCCTCGTTCAAAAAGGAGACGATCCCAACGGGGCCGTTACGGTCGGTATCCTTGGAATGTATGGCGAACTGTTGCGGGCCGAAACAATAATCAACGAACGGTCCCATGAATTTAATGTCGGCAACCTTATGTCGGGGATGTATTTCGTTAAAGTTGAAAAGAATGGCCAAATGGAACTTTTCAAGTTGATCCTGACTAAATAACTGAACAACATACTGTTAACTTCACTGCAAAAGGCCGGGGCCTGAAACGAATTTCCGGGCCCCGGACATTTTTAAAGATTATCAACATTTCCCCGGCGATGAGAAAAATTATCGGAAGGGATTCTTGATATTTGTCAAATTGATTTTTTTTGTATCTTTCCCACTTTAATATGATGTATTCGGATCAAATCCAGGTTTTTTCTTTTTATTAATCGTTCAAAAAGCATACGTATGAGCAAAACGTTTCATCTTTTGTCAACATTAACGACAATTGCATTGATTTGTATTGGATTTGGGGCAACGGCCCAACCCATCGACAACGTGACCGCCGCAAAAATCGCCCAATCCCGGCTGATACGCGACGGCATGGCCCCACAATACACTGTAAACAACATGGAACTATTGCCTGGACACCAAGGCCAGCCCCTGTTTTATTTCGTCACACTCAAGCCACAGGGTTTTATCATCGTGTCTGCCAACAACAACCTCCCACCGGTAATCGCTTACGGCTATGATATAATTACCGGCCATACGGTGGATTTTCTCCGGTTTGTTGCCAACGACCTGAACAAAAGGATGGATTGCCTGTCGGAATTGCCACCATCCGTGATTGAACAAAGGAACCGGGAATGGACATTGTGCATTCAGGAATATCAAGGAAATCCAGGTTTTCAACAATGGCCCGAACCAGGCAGCACCGCTACCGGAGGTTGGCTTGAAACAAACTGGACCCAGGATTTTCCTTATAACAGCATGTGCCCCCTGGACCCTGTAACAGGAAACCGCAGCGTTGCAGGCTGCCCGGCAGTGGCCATGGCAATGATTGTCAACTTTCACCAAACAACCAATGAAGTGGTATTTACCAATGCCGATGATTATCATCATGTTTATGCCGGCCGGAATTATTGGATCGACAACGATTATCAAACCATCGGTTTTCCCTCCTTTCCCATGCTGAACGATTACCTCGATACCCTTATGGTCCATTACATCGAGGAAGCGCCATTGACAAAAAACGACAAAGCGGCCATGGTCTTTGCCTGTGGCGTGGCAGCCAAACAAGTTTATACCTCTTCCGGGTCAGGCACTTTCGGGGTGGACCAGGCTTATGACGCTTACCAAAAATTCAATTTCACGACGGCTGAACTATACACCGATTCCGATACCTCCATTTACACAAAAATGGCCCGCAACATTATGGATACGCTCCCAGTCCACCTGGCAGTAGTCGATCCGGGATGGACCATGGGACACAATGTTGTGGTTGACGGCTACAATACCGACCACTATTTTCACCTGAATTTTGGTTGGGGGGGCTCCTATAATGGGTGGTACCTGTTGCCCGATGAAATTCCATACGGACTTACGGTTATCGAAGGAGCTGTGATAGACATCCTGCCCGATTTCGCCACGGGCCAGGCAGATCAATCCATACCCGGAATTTTCCTGTTTCCAAACCCGTTCAACGGACCGGTAACCATTAAAAACGACGGACAAGGCGAGATACATTTATCGGTCTGTTCCTTCACCGGGCAGGTACTGTTCCATGCCAGCCCATTCTCCCCAGTGACGACTTTTGATCTTTCACATCTCCCGAAAGGGGTATATCTTATGACCGTAAAAAAAGGTCAATCGGTATATTCAGAAAAAATGATCAAACTTTAAAACTGTTGGCCCCAAACATCAAACAGGGGCCAAAGGCACGGTGAAATAGAAGCGGCTCCCCTGGTTCTCAATGGATTCAACCCAAATCCGGCCATTCATCAATTGAACATATTCTTTGCAAAGGATCAGCCCCAGGCCAGTCCCCGGTTCATTGTCCGTACCTTTTCGCCGGATTTGCCTGTCGAGCGAAAACAAACCGTCCAACTCACCGGCTGGGATACCGATACCATCATCTTCTACACAAATGGTAATGGCCCCTTCGGAGGAAACGGCAGAAACAGCAATATGCCCTCCGTTCGGGGTAAATTTTACCGCATTGTTGATAAGGTTCAAAAAAGCGCCTGAAAGGGCTTTTGGATCCGTCAGCGCTTTTACCCCTGCACCAATCCGGTTTTCGAAACAAATTCCTTTAACCAACATTGGGCTCTGGAGCAATTTAATAACATCAACCACAACCAAACCAACATCAACCACCTGAATGTCAACAGTAAGCAACCCCTGTTGTGCCCTTGACCAATCCAATAAATTTTCGAGCAACCGATAGGTGTTTTCGGCCGTTTGATGGAGTAAAACCGTTATTTTGTCCCGCTCTCCTGCCTCCATGCGCTCTTCCGGATCGGCAAGAATTTTAGAAAAGCCAAGCAAAACATTGAACGGCGATCTCAGATCATGGGAAATGACAGAAAAAAGCCGGTCCTTTGTTTGAACCAGATGGAGAAGTTCAAGGTTCTTCCCTTCAATAATTTTTTCCCGTTCAAGAATTTCTTTGTTCAGTTGCCGAAGTTTTCGGGTATTCAGAAAAAGATAGATGATAAAGGCTATAAGAAACAACAATAAAAAAACGATCCCCAAAACCAGAATTCTTTGACGGGAAATGATAACCTGGTTCAATTCATTGTCTTTTTTCAGGACTTCAATATCCTGGGCCTGTTGACGAATCCGGAAACCGGCTTCAATATCGGCCAAACGGTTGTGCATTTCTATTCCGGCAAGCGTATCGGTGATCCATAAAAGTTGCCTCAGGTTAAAATTGGCTGATTTGATGTTGCCCCTAATTGAATCCATCTCGTACAAGCCCCTGTATCCAACCCTGGCATATTTATATTCATGTACTTTAAGCGCCTTGGAAGTCCATTCCAATAAAACGGGACCTGCCTTGTCGTATTGGCCCATGGCCACATAGGAAGATCCCAAATTGATATAAATTCCTGCCAATGCCTGGAAATTCATAAAACCAGAACCCTTTTCAATGACTTCCAGATAATTCCGGACCGCCCTGTCAAACTCCTTCCCTTGATAATGAACATTTCCAATATTGTTAAGTATTTTATAATAAAAGGCTTTGTCACCAACAGAATCGGCGAATACTCTGGCTTTTTCCAACCACGGGAGGGAAGCCGGATAATCCCCCTTTATGTCCTGAAATAAAATAGCTATGTTATTGTACGCACTGGCTGCAAGGGATAAACTTCTGATTTGCCGGCTTCGGAGGGAGATAACCCTATTGTAATAATTAAAAGAGGGCCCGAAAAGGTTGATGTTCTTATAAAGAATGCCAAGATTGTTATATAAAACCTGCATGTTAAGGGTATCCTTCACTTTCTCGTAAAACAACACCGCCGGCATAAATGTGTGCAGCGCATCTTTATAACGCCCCATATTCATGTAGAGCAGACCTAAATCCGATTGGATTTTCATCTGCAACCCTTTTTCAACCCCCTGTTCACATCCCCGAATGGCCATTAACATGTATTTCTCACTGCTGTCGTATTGCCCCTGGCGCATAAAAACCAGGGCCTGGTTTCCGGCAGCTTTGATAATTCCGGGAGCATATTTCGAAGCAATACTGACTTGCAGGGATTTCTTAAACCAGGGAGCTGCCTGATTATAAAATCCCCTGTTGAGGAAATAACCGCCCCTGAGATTAAGGCTCCTGGCAATACCCGGGACATATTGAATACGGTCGGCCATGCGGTATATCGAATCAATCCATAACGTGTCAAATTTTGACATGTCAACCAAGGTAAGCTCCATCATGGCATTGATCCGAACGGTATCGGTAACTGCCGACCCAATCACACGGATAAGACTATCTGCTTTGCGGTTTTCAGCTTTTAGATGGTTCGCCCCCACAAAAAAAAGAGCATACGCAAAAAAAATGAAAACCGGAACGAGGGTACGAATTTGTTGGGGCATATCAATAAAAATGAGGATTAGTATCGGATAAAAATACAAATTTTAACGAAAAATCTGGAAAAATTCTACCATCCGTCATCAATTTTATTTAGATTAAATATAAATTAATGAAAAAAACATTATCTTTGCCGGTAAATTAAAACAAGGCCATTCCGCTTGGCCAATAATAAATAATAAAATCATGAAAATTAACACGTTAATAATCAGCTTTATGATGATGACAGTCGCCTCGTTTGCACAGGACAAGAAATCGTTTTACGATTTTCAAGTTAAAACCATTGAGGGTAAACCCTTTGACCTTTCCACTTTAAGAGGGAAAAAAGTATTGGTCGTCAATGTCGCCTCGAAATGTGGGCATACGCCCCAATATGCACAACTGGAAGAGCTTTATAAAAAATATGGCCCTGAAAAATTTGTGATTTTGGGGTTTCCCGCCAACAATTTTCTTCACCAGGAACCAGGAACCAATGAAGAAATCCTTACTTTTTGTACCCTGAACTATGGGGTTACATTCCCAATGATGTCGAAAATTTCGGTCAAGGGAAAAACGATTGACCCACTTTACCAATGGCTCACCTCAAAACAGGAAAACGGGGTATTGGATGCCCCTGTAAAATGGAATTTCCAGAAATTTATGATCGACGAAAATGGGGTCCTGGTGGGCATGGTTGCCCCCGGTGACTCACCGAAAAGCGAAAAAATAATCAACTGGATAGAAAGCAGGTAACCTGTAACAAACGATGCCAGGTGGATTGCCGTTGTCGGATTTCAAAAATTTACATCTTAATTCTTTCCTTATGAAGAACAGCAAATACAAATGCACCATTTGTGGCCATGTTTATGACCCGGAGATGGGGGATCCCGACTCCGGGATTGCCCCCGGAACAGCATTTGAAGATATCCCGGATGATTGGGTTTGTCCGATTTGCCAGGTAGGCAAAGAAGATTATATCCGGATGGATTAGGCACATCGTTCCTCATCTGTGCTTTTTATGGCGCTCCGGAACAGGCTCCAAACAACATGGAAAATTTTCAATTTTTGGCCATCGGCTTTGATATTCCCTATCAAATCTTTTTAACTTTGGAGAAAATCGAAACAACTATGGAAAAGAGCATCAAAGGAACAAAGACTGAAAAGAACCTTCTGAAAGCATTTGCCGGGGAATCGCAAGCGAAAAACCGTTATACTTTTTTTGCCAAACAAGCCCAAAAAGAGGGTTTTGAACAAATTGCCGCTTTTTTTGCCGAAACGGCGCTCAATGAAGAGCAGCATGCCAAAGTTTTTTTCCGGTTCCTTGAGGGAGGCCCGGTTGAAATTACGGCAACCTATCCGGCAGGGATTATAGGTACCACTTTCGAGAACCTGAAAGCTGCGGCAGAAGGGGAACACGAAGAATGGGCCGAATTGTACCCGGAATTTGGCAAGATAGCGGCCGAGGAGGGGTTCCCCAAAATAGCCATTGCTTTCAAAGTAATATCGACGGTTGAGCAACACCATGAAAAACGGTATTTGAAATTGCTTAACAACATGGAAAAAAACCGTGTTTTTGAGAAAGAGGAAAAAGTGTACTGGGTTTGCCGGAAGTGTGGGTACATCCATTTTGGGAACAAAGCGTTGCAAAACTGCCCGGCATGTCAGCATCCCATGGCCTATTTTGAAATTTTACAGGAGAATTATTAGATTAATTCCACCGGGGCAACGTTTTCATCAGGGTCTTCGTCCCGGAACAAAAGTTCAATACTTGCAAACCTGTTCCGAACCGGTATTCAATCGGGGACCCGGTGATGGCACAACTGGTCAGTATAAAATGGTATAGAGATTAATAAAATCAGCAATGAGTAAAAAAAAATTCAACAAGTCAGAAATCCTGGCCGACTATAAACTGGCCTGTGAAAGCAGGCAGGTTAGTTTGCTGGGGCGCAGGGAGGTGCTCAGCGGAAAAGCCAATTTTGGTCTTTTTGGCGACGGAAAAGAGGTACCCCAGATCATCATGGCAAAATTTTTCAGGGAGGGCGACTGGCGGTCGGGTTATTACCGGGACCAAACTTTTATGATGGCAGCCGGCCTTTCTTCGCTCGACCGGTTTTTCGCCCAGCTGTATGGAGATACAGACCTGGAACGAAACCCCGACAACGGTGGCAGGTTGATGAATTGTCATTTTGCCACCCGCAGCCTGGATGAAAAGGGAACGTGGAAAGATCTGACAAAACAAAAAAATTCGTCGGGCGACATCTCCCCTACTGCGGGTCAGATGCCCCGCTTGCTTGGCCTGGCCCTGGCCTCGAAAATTTTCAGGAACAGCCCCGACATGGAAGTACCTGCAAAAAATTTCACGGTAAAGGGGAACGAAGTTGCCTTTGGAACGATCGGAGATGCCTCTACTTCTGAAGGTCATTTTTTTGAGACCATCAATGCCGCCGGAGTATTACAGGTCCCCATGGCATTATCGATCTGGGATGATGGTTATGGAATTTCTGTCCCCAAAAAGTATCAGACAACCAAAGAGGACATATCCGAGCTTTTACAAGGATTTGTCGGCGATGATCAAAAACCCGGCATCCGGCTTTATTCTGCTTTCGGCTGGGATTATCCGGGTTTATATACCATGTATGAAGAGGGCATAGCCCTTTGTCGCGAAAAACAGTTCCCGGTCGTATTTCATATTAAAGAACTGACCCAACCCCAGGGCCATTCTACTTCCGGTTCGCATGAACGCTACAAATCGAAAGAAAGGCTTGCCTGGGAAAAAGAACACGATTGTATTTCCCGTATGCGCACGTGGATCCTCGAAGAAAAACTGGCTACCGCTGAAACCCTCGATATTATTGAAAAAGAGGCGGCAATTGAAGCAAAGGCAGCCCGCGACAGAGCCTGGAAAGCATACCAGTCCCCTTTCAAAACAGAACGGGATAAACTTGTGTCAATCGTCAAATCATCGCAATGTTCCTGTAAAAAACAAGACCGTATCGACAAAATCGTCGCCGACCTGGAAGCCATTGGCGAACCCATCACCAGAGATCTTGTTTCGGCAGCAAAGAAAATTATGCGGGACGTTTGTCTCGCATGTAGCATGAAAAAACCCATGAAAGCGGACCTGGGCGCATGGTTGGACCAACAGTTGAAAACCAATGCCGACCGCTACAGCTCACATCTTTACAGCCAATCACCCTTCAACGCCCTTCAGGTACAGGGGATACCCCCGGTTGTCACAGAAGATTCACCCACCGTAACAGGCAGAGAAGTATTGAATGCAAATTTCGATATCCTGTTTAAAGAAAACCCACTCGCCCTAATCTTTGGGGAAGATGTTGGAAAAATAGGCGGTGTCAACCAAACCCTCGAAGGACTTCAAGCCAAATATGGGGAACACCGGATATTCGATACCGGCATCCGGGAAGCAACCATTGTTGGACAAGGCCTTGGCATGGCATTGCGCGGGTTGCGCCCCATTGCCGAAATTCAATATTTCGATTACCTGTTATATGGCTTACAGGTCATGAGCGACGATCTTGCCACAACCCATTACCGGACCCGGGGCGGACAGAAATCGCCACTGATCATCAGCACCCGGGGCCATCGGCTGGTCGGGATTTGGCACAGCGGATCTGCTTTAAGCATGGTACTGAACTCTATCCGGGGCATTTATGTTTTGGTTCCCCGGAATATGACACAGGCAGCCGGATTCTACAATACCATGATGGCGTCCGACGATCCTGCCCTCATTATAGAACCCCTGAACGGATATCGCCTCAAAGAACGAATGCCGGCAAATATCGGACATTACCGGATTCCTGTAGGCATTCCGGAAATACTTCAGGAAGGGTCGGACATCACCATAGTGACCTATGGCTCGTGTGTAAAAATAGCCCAGGAGGCGCTCCCCCAAATTGCCGATTTCGGAATTTCTGTCGAACTGATCGACGTTCAATCGCTGCTACCCTTTGACATCCATGAAACCATCGTTCAATCATTGAAAAAAACCAATAAAATCCTCTTCTTCGACGAAGATGCCAGCGGCGGTGCCACCGCTTTTATGATGCAGAAAGTCCTTGAAGAACAAGACGGGTTCCGGTTCCTGGATGCCGCACCACGAACCCTCGCATCGAACGAACACCGGCCGGCATATACCAACGATGGGGACTATTTTTCAAAACCAAATGCCGAAGATGTTTTTGAAACGGTTTATACCATGATGCACGAATATAACCCCAATAAGTACCCGAGGCTTTGGTAATCAAAGAATCCGGAGCGGAAAGGGAAAATAGGGAAAAAACATAGGGCGTACCCATGAACCTGGAAATTTCGCAAACATCCGACGGGTCGGATACCCTTTTCCGAAAAGACCTGAACGAACCGTATCATTCTACTTTTGGGGCAATCACCGAATCGCAACACATTTTTATCAATGGTTGTTTTCGTGAAACATTGCACAACTTCCCACTGGATCCATCACATCAGCGGCCCCTGCAACAAAATTCCATAAATATTCTCGAAATCGGATTTGGAACAGGATTAAATGCATTGCTGACCCTAATAGAATCTGAAAAAGCAGAAAGAAAAACCATCTATTCCGCACTGGAACCTTACCCATTGGATAGGGTTTACTGGTCGGGGCTGAATTATCCCCGACTTTTACATCCCGACCACATTGCCGCCTTGTTTCCTACATTGCACCTCGCTTCATGGGGCCAACCAAACGAAATATCCCCCTATTTCATACTCGATAAACAATCCACCCCCCTGGAAAAATATATCCCGCAGGAAAATCATTTTCACGGCATCTATTTTGATCCATTTTCCCCGGGAGTCCAACCGGAATTATGGACCGAACCCATATTTCAGAAACTTTTTACGGGGATGAAACCAGGCGGGACACTTATCACTTATTCCGTAAAGGGTTCTGTGGTACGGACATGCAAAGCAGTTGGTTTTAAGACTGAAAAACTTCCCGGGCCACCAGGAAAACGTCACATCCTGAAAGCCATAAAATAAATTCTGGTTTTGGCACAAGTTTGTAACCAGAAAAGCATCTAAGGTTCAATGGTCAACCTGTTGGAAGAAAAATCCCTCATTGAAAAATTAAAAAATGGTGAAACATCCGCTTTTGAGCTGATGTTTGTCCAATACCGCGACAAAGTATATAATACGGCCCTTGGCTTGTTACAAAATAAAGAAGATGCCAAAGATATTTCCCAGGAAGTATTCGTTGAAGTGTTTCGCTCCATTCACAACTTTAGGATGCAATCGGCCCTCACAACCTGGATCTACCGAATTACTGTCCAAAAATCGCTGGAATGGATCAGAGTTAAAAACCAAAAAAAAAGATACGCTTTGATTGTCAGTCTTTTTGGCAAAGAAGATCAAATTCAAAAGACGGACAATACCCCCTTTTATCACCCGGGCGTTTTACTGGAAAACAAAGAACGCGCCGCCATTCTTTTTCAGGCCATCAGCCGCTTGACCATCAACCAACGAACCGCTTTTACCCTTCACAAGGTTGAGCTACTGAGCTATGCCGAAATAGCAGATGTGATGCAGCGCTCCCTTCCATCGGTCGAATCCTTGATACACCGGGCAAAACAAAATTTAAAAAAGCAATTATCAATGTATTATGAAAAAAATGAACAGTAGCCACAAGTTATCGGTAAAAAAAACATCCAATCTTTAAAATCTGGTCAACCATGAAATTAAAAGAGCAATGGGTCACGGAAACCATGAACAGTATAGAAGGAATCCATCGGGCAGAAGGCAGTCCGGTTGATTTTTCAAGGATCATCGGGCCATTCCAGGTTCCGTCAAAAAGAACGGTCCTGCCTGGAAACCGTCTAATCTGGCAGATTGCAGCCGGACTGGCTTTCCTGGTGACCCTTAACATTTTTTCACTTGTCGTGTATTCCAGAAGTACAGCGGCCCCACAAACCACCGAAAATATCATCGTCTCGGAGTATTTTTCCTATCTCGATACCATAAAATATTGACATTATGTCGAATCCAAGATTTTTAAAAATCGTAATTGGGATACTGATTGGCATCAACCTCGCAACCCTCACTTTTATGTGGGTAACCCGGCCACGTCCCGAATTGGAACAAACACAGCGGGCCCCGGGCCAATTCCTGAAAAAAGCGTTGCGACTGACACCCCAACAGCAGGAACAGTTTTTACACATGCGCAAAAACCACCAACAACAACTTATTGTATATCATAAACGAAACCAGGAACTGCGCCGGCGTTTCTTTAACCATTTGCTTGAATCCAACCCCGATCCGATCCAAATGTTGCAGCTGGCCGACTCCATTGCCCTAAACCAAAAGACCCTCGATACCTTGACCTATCAACATTTTTTAAGCATGAAACGGATCTTAAACAAAAAACAGCAAGAAAAATTCAGGGATATCTTTTTTAAGGTCTTCGTCACCATTACCTCTCAACCCCTTCCCCCTCCCCCTGGCGCGGAAGCGCAACGCCATCGCCCACCTCCCCCACACCCTTCCGATTGACCTTCACCCAATCTTTTCAAAACTTCGGCATGAAAATTTTTAAATATCTGACATACCATGTTTAACCTTAAAAACAAAAAACCATGAAAAGCAACATGAAATTCCCTTTCCGGATACTGGCAGCACTGTTTTTCAGTATGATTTTAATTACGGTTACAGCCCAGCAACAGGACGAAACCCCACCCCCTCAGAAACCGGAATTCCAACACCTCCCCCACCCCCCATTGGGCGTTGAACCCTTCAGGGCCAATCAACCTCTTTTACCGGGAATCCCAGGCCTATTGCCCGAACAGAAAGAAAAAATCCAACAGGCAAACCTGCAACAATTAAAAGTGGTAACTCCCCTGAGAAACCAGATACGTGAAAAGTCGGCCCGCCTCAATGCACTCCTGACAACCCAACCCGTAAACTTCAAAGAGGCTGACCTGCTTGCGGATGATATCGGACAACTGCGCGCTTCCATTATGAAACATCAGATAAAGCATGACCAGGAACTTCGCGCCATCCTGACCCCCGATCAGCAAATTCTCTTCGACGCAAAACCAAAGCCATTCTTAGAGCGGAAAAAACCCTTGAAAAAGAGACCATAAATCTTAAACTTTTATCTTATTTTTGTCGGGCCGCCCTCCCTGAAAATGAGGGCGGCCCGATAGGTATATGGACAACCCTGTTTTCAATATCCGGGTTTACGGACTCTTACTGGATGATGGGAAAATACTTGTAACCGACGAATTCCGTCTGGGAATTTTTATGACCAAATTCCCCGGGGGCGGTTTGCAATTTGGGGAAGGGACCATCGATTGCCTGAAAAGAGAATTCAGGGAAGAACTACAAACCGATATCCTTATCCAGTCGCATTACTATACCACCGACTTTTTTCAACCCACCCATTTGCTCCCATCCAACATGCAATTGATCAGCATCTATTATCTGGTCACAACGCCCAAACCATTTCCTTTTATAACAACAGAAATAAGAAACAATATACCTGCCATTGATGGGGCACAATGTTTCCGTTGGGAAAAAATAAATGATCTTTGTCAAGAAAACTTTACCTTTCCCATAGATAAATACCTGGTTCAACAACTGAAAAATGATTTCGCCCGGCATACCTGATTTTTTTATTTTAACCCGACCCGGCCCTATGACCGTTAAGAACATTTTTTCCATCCTGCTTTTCTTATGGGCCTCTTCCTGTTCCATACCACCGCAAAAGGAAGCCATGGTTACCGGCCAACTCCTGGATGGAAAAGGGGAAAAACTGATATTTTCAGAGTTGGACACAAAATCGGTTGTTCGGCTTGATTCCATCCTATTGGATGAACCCGGGTCATTTCATTTTAAGGTTAAAACCCCCGAACCTGGTTTTTTCCTGCTTGGGGCTCCATCCGGGAAGTCGCTTGTAATGTTGCTGAAACCGGGAGAAACAGCGAAAATAACGGGAAGTTTTAATGAATTTCCCAGCCATATCCACATAGCGGGTTCTGAAGATAATGCGTTGTTGGATTCGTTTTTCCGGTTTACCCGTAAAAATGAAGAAGCGGTTGATTCATTAGAGATGTTGATGGTTGAATATCAGGACAGTTCCGGGTTTTATGAATTAACGCAAAAGGCCGACACCCTGATCAAGAACATCCTGGCCCGGCAACGTTCCTTTGAGTTGGATTTTGTTAATGACAACCCGGAATCATTGGCTTCGCTGATTGTTTTGTACTATGCTTTTGGCATCCATCCCGTTTTAAATCCCGAACAGGATTTTTCCTGTTTCAAAAAAGTTGACTCGGCGCTGAATGCGAAATACCCCGGAAACAAACATACAAAATACCACCACCAGAAGATGGAGGCATATAAACAAGTACAAAAAAAATAGCGGAGTAGCGCCCGGTTCCTGACTTTTGGCCCTGTACCGATGGAAAAAAAAATATATTTTGCTTCTGATTTTCATTTTGGGATCCCCGACCGGGGCTCCAGTTTAATCCGTGAACAAAAATTCATCGCCTGGCTTGACCAGGTAAGGGCGGATGCGGGCGAAATTTTCCTGATGGGGGATATTTTTGATTTCTGGTTCGAATATCATACCGTGATCCCCCGGGGTTATGTGCGCCTGCTTGGAAAATTGGCAGAAATTACCGATTCGGGAATTCCCGTGCATCTCTTCCGGGGAAACCACGACATGTGGGCTTTTGATTATCTTTCGTCCGAATTGAACATTCAACTCCACCATGCCCCCGAATTCAGGACTTTTTTCGGGACCACCTTCTATCTTGCCCATGGCGATGGGTTGGGGCCAGGAGACCATGGTTATAAGTTTATTAAAAAAATGTTCGCCAGTCCACTCAATCAGTGGTTGTTCCGATGGCTTCACCCCGATATCGGAATTCGTATGGCCCTTTTCTGGGCACGAAAAAGCCGTCATTCCTCCGGGGAAAAGAAAAAAAAAGAGGAAGGGCTAACCCTGAAACTGATCCAAAACCGGATTACCTTTCATTCCCGCGAAATCCTTCAACTCCACCCGGAAACAGAATATTTGGTTTATGGCCATTATCATTATCCGGTGATTATAAAGCTGACTGACAAGGCACATCAGATCCTTTTGGGCGACTGGCTGGACCATTTTACCTATGGGGTTTTCGATGGCAGGAAATTTGAACTGAAAAAATATTGAATTCTGAAAAAATTGTATATTTGCCTTTTCAATTGCAATATTAACCACGTTCCATTTTTATGGGGCATAAAATAACTGAATCATGGCTTACAAAATCAATGATGATTGCACTGCTTGCGGAACCTGCATCGATGAATGTCCGGTTGAAGCTATTTCTGAAGGTGATATTTATAAAATTGATCCGGAAATTTGTACAGACTGTGGCGCTTGTGCCGATGTTTGTCCCGTAGAGGCAATCCATCCAGAGTAATTTTTTACCCATTCCGGAAGATAAGGTGGTTTCATACCGTTGAAACCACCTTTCTTCATTAATCGCAGTCTGTTTTGCCCTTTTGGTTTGTTGAATTTTCTTTTAAACTGTACTTTTGTCACCTAAATGATTTCATGTTATGGCTAAGAAAAAAAGACCTGTCATTGAACTAAATGATGCAGTGATTAAATTTGTCGGTGATTCCGGGGATGGAATGCAACTTTCCGGGAACATGTTTTCGGATGTCGCTGCCCTGGTTGGAAATGACCTCGCCACTTTCCCCGATTTTCCCGCTGAGATCCGCGCCCCGCAAAACACCATTGAAGGCGTATCCGGGTTCCAGGTGCACATGGGCAGTTCGAAAATTTTTACCACGGGCGACCAGGTCGATGTATTGGTAGCCATGAACCCTGCTTCACTCCGGGCCAACCTGAAATGGGCAAAAAAAGGGGCTACCATTATTACCGATACCGATTCCTATGATGATAAAACCATCGAAAAAGCCGGATACAAAAACAATCCCCTCACCGATGACACGCTTACGGGTTATAACCTGATCAAAGCCCCACTGACGACACTGACCAAAGAAAGCCTCAAGGAATTTGGCATCGACAATAAAACTGCCGAACGCAGTAAAAACATGTTTGCCTTGGGCATCCTTTACTTTATTTTTAACCGGGACCTCAATGCTTCATTTCGTTATTTTGAAGAAAAATTCAAGAAAAAACCCGAACTGGTAACAATCAATAAAATTGTCCTCCAGGCCGGTTACAATTTTGCGGATACCGTTGAAGCCATTGAATCGGTTATCCAGGTTGCGCCCGCAGTCATGGAAAAAGGACGGTACCGTAACATAACCGGAAATACCGGCACTGCCTGGGGCCTTATGGCCGCTTCCGAAAAATCGGGGCGCCCCTTGTTTTTAGGTTCTTATCCCATTACTCCGGCCACAGAAATCCTGATGGAGTTGGCCAAACATAAATCGCTGGGCGTAAAAGTATTTCAGGCCGAAGATGAAATTGCGGGGATTACTTCTGCCATTGGCGCTTCCTATACGGGCTCCCTGGCTTGTACCACTACTTCCGGCCCAGGATTATCGTTAAAAAGTGAAGCCATTGGTTTGGCGGTTATGACAGAGTTGCCACTGGTCATCGTTGATGTTCAACGGGGAGGGCCTTCGACCGGATTACCAACAAAATCGGAACAAAGTGATTTGTACCAGGCGCTCTTTGGCCGTAATGGGGAATGTCCCGTCATCGTTCTTGCTGCTTCCACTGCCGAAAATTGCTTCTACTACGCATACGAAGCCGCGAAACTGGCAATGGAACACATGACCCCTGTCATCCTGTTGACCGATGGATACCTTGGATTTGGATCGACTCTTTTTAAAATCCCGAAAATGGCCGATATGCCAACCATCAACCCGCCCATCGCAAAACCCAACGACCCCAATTACAGCCCTTACAAACGAAACCCGGAAACACTGGTCCGCCAATGGGCCCTCCCGGGGACAGAAGGATTGCGCCATCGTTTGGGGGGATTAGAAAAAGCCGATATTACAGGATCTGTTTCCACCGATCCTTTAAACCATCAAAAAATGGTTGATTATCGCGCCGGAAAAGTAGAAAAAGTCGCTGATTTTATCCCCGAACAACCCATCGACGGACCCCCAACAGGCGAATTGCTCGTTGTAAGCTGGGGGGGAACCTACGGGGCCGTCCATTCCGCAGTCAAACAACTTCAATCCGAAGGGAAACCAATTAGCCACGCCCACTTCCACCACATCATGCCACTACCGAAAAATAGTGAAACAGTATTAAAAGGATTTAAAAAAATTGTGGTTTGTGAACTAAACAGCGGACAATTTGTTAATTTTCTCCGTATGAAATTTCCCATGCCGAACTTCCATCAGTTCAATAAAGTTCAGGGATTGCCCTTCATGATCAGCGAATTAATAGACAAGTTTAACCAACTTTTAGAGGAGAAATAAGATGGACTTTGTAAATACAACTGTAGAACGTTCGAACATTCAACTTTCCAAAGCAGATTTTGAAAGCGACCAGATGGTTAAATGGTGCCCCGGATGCGGTGCCCATGCAATCCTTGCAGCCGTTGAACGGGTTTTTCCGAAAATTGGTTACCGGAAAGAAAATTTTTGTATGGTTTCCGGCATTGGCTGTTCATCGCGCTTTCCATATTATGTTAACACCTATGGCATCCATGGGATCCATGGACGTGCCGCAGCCATATCGACCGGCGTTAAAATTGCCAATCCACGCCTGAGCGTATGGATGGCTACCGGCGATGGCGACTCCCTGGCCATCGGCGGAAACCATTTTATCCATATCATCCGCCGTAACGTGGATATCAACATCCTTCTTTTCAACAACCAGATTTATGGATTGACCAAAGGACAGTATTCGCCGACAACCCCAATGGGAAAAATTACCAAAACCTCCCCCCAGGGGACCATCGAACACCCCTTTAATGTTGGAGAACTGGTTATGGGGGCACAAGGGACTTTCTTTGCCCGCGTTCCCGACAACAACATCAACCTGATGACCGAAGCGATGTTTGAAGCGGCCCGCCACGATGGAACCTCTATTATTGAAATCCTGCAAAACTGCATCATTTTCGCCGATAAAGCCCACAATTACGCGATTGGCAAAGAAAACAAAGAGGAAACCATGCTCATCGTTAAAAATGGCGAACCCATGATTTTTGGGAAAAACCATGATAAAGGGATTATGCTCCGCGATACCCGTCTTGAAGTTGTTGAAATCGGGAAAAATGGGATAACCCTCAACGATATCCTGGTACACGATCAATTCAACCAGGACCCGGGCATTCATCTGATGCTTGCCAAACTTGCCCCACCTCAATTCCCAATGGTTTTCGGTGTCATCCGTTCAGCCATGTTCCCAACCTACGATGACCTGGTGGAACAACAGATCAAATATGCCAAAGAGACCTCCAATATCCGCAATATGGACGACCTCCTTAATTCGGGAGATACCTGGGAAATTTAAGCAGAACCGTAGCCCCTTCTCCGGGCTCACTCTTGATTTGAATGGTGCCCCCATGCTTTTGGATGAATTCTTTACATAGAATCAATCCCAACCCGGTCCCTTTTTCGTTGGCAGTGCCGGGAGTGGATATCAGGTTATCGATACGGAATAATTTTTTAACCATCGGTTCCGGGATCCCGATTCCGTTGTCGGTCACCGACAACCCAACCTCTTGGTCATCAATGGTTGCACCAACCACTACGCGGCCACCGGGTGCCGTAAATTTAATACCATTCGATACAAGGTTCCGCAAGATCGAATTTAACATGTTTTTATCGGCAGTAATTCTTTGTCCCGGCACTGTTTTGTCGATCAGTTCAATCCCTTTGGTAGTGGCTACCAGCTTCAACCCATGAAATGTTTCACTGACCAGTAAATTCAAGTCCAGCTCCTCGGGCGAGAAAGGAGTACGCCCCAATTGGATCCTCGACCATTCCAGGAGGTTTTCAAGCAGGTTAAAAGCTGCTTTCGATGCAAGGTTGATGTTAAAAGCAAATTGCTTGCGTTCACCATCGGAAAAATCATCGTACGATTCAGACAACAATTCTGAAAAACCCAGAATGGAATTAAACGGACTGCGCAGGTCATGGCCAATAATGGAATAGAGTTTATCCTTCATGGCATTCATTTCCGTTAACTCATCCGCCAGCTTTTTTAACTGAATTTCATTCCGTTTCCGATGGGTAATATCGTGTAAAATAACCAGGCTTCCAAGGTATTTATCGTTATCGTTCCGCATTGGGTTGTACATCACCTCAAACCATCGCGCCAACGGTTCATCGACCCATAACTCTTCGCGGAATTCATGGTCCGGGGATTTTTCAGCAAACAACCGGGCCAGGGAAGGTAAAACCACTTCCAATTTCTGTCCGGTTATTGTTTCACCGATGTCAAACGACTGCCTGGCTATCGGGTTAATATCCATGATAAACTGCTTTTCATCCAGAACAATCACCCCGTCGGTCATCTTTTCAATCATCAGCCGGTGACCGGTCGGAACAATATCGAACAATTGCTCCCTGACATTGCCTAAAAAAAAGAGGCCTCCTGCAACCAAAAACCCCATTGGGGCAATATCCAGCCCCTCAACAGGAACTAGGCCCAAAGTGTACATCAAACCGGTAATCAATGGGAACAAAGAGCCAATCAGTATAAACCAGGCTTTCGATTTATAATTTCGGGGTCGCTTCCTTACAAACGATACCATCAGCAGATTCCCGAAAACCATCAGGCAAAGGGAATAACCCATGGCAAGAAAAAAAGCGAAACCATGATGGTAAACCAAAATGTTATTGCCTTGCGGGCTCCAGGTAAAATCGGTCCAGACCCAAGAATGAAAATCATTGGTAAACACCAGTAACAAAGTGAGCAGAGGGATGATCCAGAAAAGCCAAAAATTTCGTCTGATCCGGATGGTAGATTCCAGGTCGTAATTGGTGATAAATTTCAAGAACATCAATGGAATGAGCATGTTCGAGAAATATTCCAGACTGGACCAAAAAATCTTCTCCGGTATGGTTGTAGAAACCGATTCAAAAGTAAGAACCAATGGCCACAGCGTTGCCAGGGCCAGGAGCCATAAAAAAGAAACGCGCCCCCGTATCTTCTGCATGTTAAACACAGAAAAAAACAGTTGCAGGCTGATCAGTGCCGTAATTAAATAAATCCAGGTCGTGTAAGAGGTTTCCCAATTCATAAAAACGACGATAACCCTTCCGGGCATGAAAAAAAACTTTCGAAGAGTCAAAGGTAATAAAAAGTGGAAATTAACCTTATATAATTCTGTACTTTTGTCATGAAACGGCTTAAGGATGATCCAATCTTTTCAAAAGTATATTTCCGACAACAACCTGTTTACGCCCCAGTCAAAAATCCTGTTAACGGTCAGCGGCGGCATGGATTCGATGGTAATGACCGATCTATTTCATAAAAGCGGCATACAAACCGGGATTGCCCATTGTAATTTCCAGCTTAGGGGGCACGATAGCCAGGCTGACGAAGCATTTGTACAACACTTTTCGGAAAAACGCAATATACCCTTCTTTCTAAAAAAGTTCAATACCCGGGAAGAGGCAAAAAAAATGGGCATTTCAATCCAAATGGCAGCAAGGAAACTCCGTTATGATTGGTTTGAAACAATCCGGGCCGAAAACCATTTTGATTATATTGCAACAGCCCACCACCTCGACGACCAGATCGAAACTTTTTTTATAAACCTGGTCCGCGGAACGGGCATCTCCGGATTGCACGGGATCCTGCCAAAAAAAGGAAACATTGTCCGTCCCATGCTCTTTGCTTACCGCAATGACATCGAAGCCTATGCCCGAAACCAATCCATTCCCTGGCGGGAGGACCGGTCAAATAATGAAATCAAATATTTACGAAATAAAATCCGCCTCGAACTTCTCCCGGTCATGAAAGCGCTTAACCCCGATTTTTCAGGAGGAATGACCACTACCATTGATCAAATCCAAAGCATCGAAGCATATTGGAAAAAAGAGGTAAACAAAAAAACACGGGGGCTTATCAGGGAAACCGGAAATGAAATCAGGATCAACGTTAAAAATATTTTTGCCCTGAAACCCCTTCAGCCCATTGTTTGGGAGCTCCTCTCCCCGTTTGGCTTTAACGAACAGGTTATCCATGATTTAATAGGATCGTTCCCGGGCGAAAGCGGCAGGGTGTTCTTTTCAAAATCGAAACGGCTGATAACAAACCGCGATGAATGGATTGTAACACCCAGACATGCCCTGGGATGGGAGGGAAAGCGAGAAAAAAAACAACCGGGAGAAAAAGCAACGGAATATATCATTGAAAAAGCCGAAACCCTTCTGGAACAACCCGAACGTTTACAACTTACCCTCCGGAACGCAGATGATCTTTCCAATATTCCTGAGAACCCGAACATTGCGTGGATAGATGCCGACAAATTCGCTTTCCCTTTGACAATCAGAAGATGGCGCCCCGGGGATGCATTCTATCCATTGGGAATGGGCCGGAAGAAAAAACTGAGCGATTTTTTTATTGACAAAAAATTATCCCTCCTGGAAAAAGAAAATTGCTGGCTTTTAACTTCAGAAAAAAAAATACTTTGGATTATAGGCCACCGGATTGACAACCGTTTTAAAATAACCCAAAAAACCAGGAGAATTCTTCAGGTTGAGCGCTTATAAACCCAAAGCCCCGAACCCTTTCTTTCATATATAAGCATTAATTTTTATAATTTTGTAGCCTTCTTTCCATTTTATAAAATTAGTATATATGAAGAATTTTTTGACAGGTCTGCTGGTAATTCTATTTTTCCCCTTTTTCTCGTTCTCCCAAATTCTGGATCCGGTCAAATGGACATTTCATGTTGAACAATCAACGCCAGGCCAGGCAACCCTATTTTTTACCGCAAAAGCCGATGCAGGCTGGCATCTCTATTCACAGGACATTCCCAAGGGGGGACCGTTGCCCACCACCTTTACCTTCGTCAAGAATCCCGGTTATGAACTGTCCGGCAAAGTAACAGAACCAAAACCCATCATCGAAAATGACCCCAATTTTGGAATGGAGCTTAAATTCTTTGCAGATAAAGCCATCTTTAAACAAAAAATTAAAATTCTGGGGCAACACGATTTTTTTGTGAAGGGCACGCTCAATTTCATGTGCTGCGACGATAAACAGTGTTTGCCCCCAACCGATGTTGATTTTGAATTTAAAATTAAAGGAAACCCGGGCACATCAGAAGCCCCATCGGAAACTTCAGAGAGTAATGCCAATGTAACACCGGTTGTTTCAACCATGGTGCCGGTTGATTCCTCCCTTATTTCGAACCAGGCTGAATTAAAATCAGATTCCGGTTCGAAAGCGCTCCGGCAATCCTCGTTGAGCGAAACCGATGCCGACCTTGCAGGGGAGGAATCGCTCCTGTGGTTTTTTCTGATCTCTTTTATGGCAGGCCTCGCGGCCATCGTCACCCCGTGTGTTTTTCCGATGATCCCGATGACCGTGACCTTCTTTATGCACGACACCCAAAGCAAGCGAAAGGCCCGGATGGAAGCAGTGGTTTATGGTCTTTCCATCATCGTAATCTATACCGTTATCGGGACCCTGGTAGCGGTTACCCTTGGCGCCAATTTTGCCAACTTCCTCAGTACCCATTGGATCCCGAATGTATTTTTCTTCTTAATTTTCATGGTTTTTGCAGCCTCGTTTCTGGGAATGTTCGAAATAACCCTCCCAAGCTGGATTGTTAACAAAGCCGATAAACAAGCAGACAAGGGGGGATACTCCGGCGCTTTTTTTATGGCTTTCACCCTGGTACTTGTCTCCTTTTCCTGTACCGGCCCCATTGTGGGCGCGCTCTTAGTGAAAGCAGCCAGTGGCCATATTCTCATGCCCATTATCGGAATGCTTGGTTTTTCGCTGGCATTCGCCCTGCCTTTTGCCCTGTTTGCTTTTTTCCCATCGTGGCTTGCCGGGATCCCAAAATCAGGAGGCTGGCTGAATTCAGTAAAAGTTCTACTTGGTTTTCTGGAATTGGCCTTAGGTTTGAAATTTCTTAGCATTGCCGACCAAACCTATCACTGGCACATTCTTGACCGGGAAGTTTATCTTGCTTTCTGGATTGTTATTTTCTTCCTCATGGGAATGTACCTGATAGGTAAAATAAAGTTTCACCACGACACCGAATTGCCATTTATAAGCGTTCCCCGCATCCTGATGGCCATCGTGGTTTTTTCATTTGTGGTTTATATGATCCCTGGCATGTGGGGAGCCCCATTAAAAGCCTTATCCGGATATCTTCCCCCGGAAACCTATCAGGATTTTGACCTTAACACCATTATAAAACAAGAAGTAGCTTCCGTGGCAACAGGCGATGAAACATCGCCCGGGAATAGTGCCCTTTGTGACAAGCCCAAACACGCTGACTTTTTACGTTTGCCCCACGGGTTGCAAGGTTATTTCGATTACAACCAGACCCTCGCTTGCGCCAAGAAGCAAAACAAACCCATTTTTATCGATTTTACCGGTCATGGCTGTGTAAATTGCCGCGAAATGGAAGCCAATGTGTGGTCTGATCCTCAGGTACTTAAACGCCTTCGTGAAAATTTTATCGTTACGGCTTTATATGTTGATGATAAAACGGAACTTCCCGAAAAGGAATGGTTTACTTCAACGTATGACAAAAAAGTTAAAAAAACCATCGGAAAACAATTTGCCGATTTACAGATAACCCGTTTTCATGTCAATTCACAACCCTATTATGTTTTGATTGATACTTCCGGCAACTTGCTGGCCAAACCCCATGCCTACGACCTGAATGTGGATACTTTTGTGAAATTTCTAGATTCCGGCCGGGAAAATTTTGAAAAAAAATAGCATTAAAGGATTCCTCTATTTTTTTCCCATCTCTTCTTTCACATAATCATATATGCACCGGATTGAAAAGCCATGCTGCATATTGTGAAAATAATCCCGGTATATCCCCTGGTAATTATAATATAAATAATGGTACCATTGATGATCGGTATTGTAACCGGACGAAGACCAGAAGATGGCACTGATTTTCTGGTTCCCAAAAACCCCACTATCGTTCCGGTATCCTGCTGGCAGGGCCGTAAAACCAATATCGTCGTCTGCTCCGGTATTCGGATTTTCCCAATGGTCCAACCCGGCCTCTTTTAATTTTCCACCCGCCACCATTTCACCTCCAAGAAACCGGATCAGCGTGGACCATTCTGCTTCTGACGGTATATGCCATCCGGCAGGACAAATATTCCGGTCATCCAGGATCGCATAGCCGTTGTACAAGTAACCATAAACCAGGGCATTTTCAGGAAGGTTTAAATAAGAACAATATGCGCCGGTTGTCAGGGATGACCAAATTTCGGGGCTGGTGACCGGAAGAACCGGGTCGCCGTTGCGGTAATGGGCAACACGAAGATTTTCGGCCAGCCAGACCTGGTTGCCGACAGCAACGGTATGATATTTATTTCCGTCGATGTCTGTTACAACGAGTGGAGGTGGCGGGCAATAATTTTCGTCAGTTTTTCTGCAACCAGTAATAAAAAAAAACACCATACAGGCAAGCAGAAACATAAAATGGGGTAAGTTTTGCCTTGGGCGCCGGGTGCCGGTATCAGTATCCAATACTTTCGTTTAGCGTTTTTCGACTGGCGTTTTTTACTTTATTTACTTCTCCACATTTCGGTAAAGTATTTGTAAAAATAGGGAATGGTTTCAATTCCCTTGAAATAATTCTCGAGGGGATAATTTTCGTTTGGCGAATGTATGGCATCCGATTCAAGTCCAAACCCAAGAAGAATGGATTTGATCCCTAATATTTCTTCGAATTGAGGGATGATGGGAATGCTTCCGCCACTTCTGACCGGGACTGGCTTTTTGCCAAGAACGGTTTCGATGGCTTTACTGGCAGCCTGATAACCAATGGTATCGATGGGGGATACATACGCCTGTCCGCCATGAAGCGATTCAACTTTCACTTTAACGTAATCCGGAGCTATGGTTTTAAAATGGTTTTCGAACAATGTGCTGATTTTACGGTAATCCTGATTGGGGACCAGCCTCATGGAGATTTTGGCATAGGCCTTTGATGGAAGAATGGTTTTAGTCCCTTCTCCGGTATATCCGCTCCAGAATCCATTCACATCCAGGGTAGGTCGAATCCCGGTACGTTCTTTGGCAGTGTAACCGGTTTCACCGAAAAGAGATTCAACCTCAATACTTTCCTTATATACCTCTTCATTAAAAGGGGCTTTTGCCATCTCGGCGCGTTCGATAACACCAACGGCAAGAACATCGTCGTAAAAGCCAGGGATACAAATTTTACCTTCGGCATCGGTCAGGGAGGCAATCATTTTTGCCAGCACGTTGGCCGGATTGGCAACAGCGCCTCCAAAAATCCCCGAATGAAGGTCATGCCCCGGACCGGTCACCTCAACCTGCATATAAGCCAATCCCCGCAACCCAACAGTGATTGAAGGGCAATCAAGCCCGATCATACTGGTGTCGGAAACCAAAATGATGTCGGCTTTGAGCCGCTCCTTGTTTTCCGTACAAAAAGGGCCGATATGCATCGAACCCACCTCCTCTTCACCCTCAATCATAAATTTTACGTTGCATGGCAGCTTACCGGTACGCACCATCAATTCAAAGGCTTTGGCGTGCATAAAAGCTTGCCCCTTATCGTCGTCCGCGCCGCGGGCAAAAATTTTACCATCGCGCACCTCCGGCCTGAACGGCGCGCTTTCCCATAACTCAAGGGGATCCACCGGCATAACATCATAATGACCGTAAACCAGAATGGTGGGGAGATCTGGGCCGATGATTTTTTCGCCATAAACAATCGGGTTCCCTTCGGTTGGAAAAATTTCAACCTGGTCGCAACCCGCTTCCCTCAAACTTTTACGCCAATACTCGGCAGCACGAACCATGTCTTCCTTATGGTCAACCTCCGAACTGATGGAAGGGATTCGGATCAATCCAAATAATTCCTGCACAAATCTGTCGCGGTGTTCCTCTATATACTTTTTTATAGGACCCATAGCTTCTCCACAAAATAAAAAGTTGAAAAAAAATTACTTACCCAATCTTGTTCCAGGTATTAAAACCTGTTTAACTACAAACACGCGGAACCCGTTTCAAGATAACAGCGGCAAAATTAGTAAAATTTCCTAAATAAGTATGACCACCCCCGTTTCGATCCGGGATTTTATTGATGGAATCGTTTATCTTTGTGTTTGCATCACCGTTGAAACCCCTGCCCTATGGACAAATTTTCCTATATAAATTCCATTGACCCATCGGTAATAGAATCGCTTTTTTCGAAATATAAAGAAGACCCGGATTCGGTAGAAGAAAGCTGGCGCAGATTTTTCGAAGGGTTCGAGTTCTGCCAAACCAATTTCAAGGCCCTTCCCAACGAAGCATTCCTGTATCCAAATGAATTTAAAGTGATTAACCTCATCACTGCCTATCGGCAACGGGGTCATTTGTTTACACGGACCAACCCGGTACGGCAGCGGAGAAAATATTCGCCCACCCTCGATATTGAAAATTTTGGTTTATCGGATGCAGAACTGGGGAAAACTTTCCAGGCTGGCAATGAAATTGGAATTGGCAATGCAACCCTCGAAGCCATCATCGGACATCTTCAGCAAACCTATTGCCAAAGCATTGGGGTTGAATATTATTATATACGCCAGCCAGAAGTGGTCGGTTGGCTGAAATCACAAATGGAATCGACAAAAAACACCCCCCGGTTTTCGTTCGATGAAAAAAAAAGGATCCTTGAAAAACTGGCTGAGGGGGTACTTTTTGAAAAATTCATTCATAAAAAATTTCCCGGACAAAAAAGTTTTTCTTTAGAAGGAGTTGAATCGCTGATCCCTGCACTTGAAGCTGCGATCCGGATGGGGTCCGGACTGGGGATTAATGAATTCGTGATCGGAATGGCCCACCGGGGCCGGTTAAATGTGTTGGGGAACATTATGCATAAACCCCTTTCACAGATTTTTTCGGAATTTGCCGGTAATGAATATGAAGATGAAGAGTTGCTTGGAGATGTCAAATACCACCTTGGATATTCCAGCCAGGCAACCACCGACAACAACCAGACACTCCGTATCACCCTGGCCCCCAATCCTTCCCATCTGGAAGCAGTCGATCCGGTGGTAGAAGGTATTTGCCGTGCCCGGTCCGATCATGGGTATCAGGGAAACCCTTCGAAAATTGCCCCCATCCTGATTCACGGCGATGCTTCCATTGCGGGACAGGGCATCATCTACGAACTTTTACAAATGTCGGGTCTGAACGGATACAACACAGGAGGGACTTTACATCTTGTGGTCAATAACCAGATCGGGTTTACTACAAACTACCTGGATGCACGTTCTTCCGTTTATTGCACCGATGTTGCAAAAACCATTCAGGCGCCTATTTTTCACGTAAATGCCGATGATGTGGAGGCCGTGGTATATACCATACAGCTTGCCATGGAATTCCGGGCCCGTTTTCAAAAAGATATTTTTGTTGATCTGCTTGGATATAGAAAATATGGTCATAATGAAAGTGACGAACCCCGTTTTACTCAACCCATTCTGTATAAAATCATTGAAAGCCACCCGGATCCATTGGAAATATACCTTAAAAAATTAGAAACACAAGGAGAACTGGATGCCATGCAGGCCGATCCCCTGATATCGACCATTCAATCCTCCCTGAATCGAGGATTTGAAGAAGCCCGAACCATTGAAAAAGGAGATATTTCACCCTTTCTTGAAACCCTCTGGAAAGGGATCAGGAAAGCCTCCCCTGTTGATTTTGATGTTTCCCCTGTAACGTCGGTTTCTTACAGTGAACTCATGTCGATCGGATTTACCATAACCGGATTACCGGATGGAAAAACCTTTTTCCGAAAAATCATAAAAATGCAGGAAGAGCGTAAAGCCATGTTGAACCACGGACCCATGGACTGGGCCATGGGGGAACTTCTGGCCTATGGAACGCTGGTTAAAGAAGGCCATCCGGTAAGGGTAAGCGGACAGGATTCTCAGCGCGGTACGTTTAGTCACCGGCACGCCGTCATGACGATCGAAGATTCGGAAGAAAAATATATCCCCCTGGCCCACGTCGCACCGGAACAGGCGCCATTTCATATTTTTAATTCCCCGCTATCTGAATATGGCGTACTGGGGTTTGAATTTGGATACAGTTATGCAACCCCAAACGGATTGACGATATGGGAAGCACAGTTTGGCGATTTCAGCAATGGGGCCCAGGTCATCATTGACCAATATATTTCCGGAGCTGAAGATAAATGGAAAGTTATGAACGGGATTGTTTTACTTCTGCCCCACGGCTATGAAGGACAAGGCCCCGAACACTCTTCCGCCCGGATTGAACGGTTTTTATCCTTATGTGGACACCACAACATGCAGATTGTGAATTGTACGACCCCTGCCAATTTTTTTCATGTTCTCCGGCGTCAGGTCAAACGTCCTTTTCGGAAACCACTCATCGTTTTCACCCCCAAAAGCCTTCTTAGAAATCCACGGTGTACCTCCTCAACAGCAGCGTTCACCGAGGGCGGGTTCAAGGAAGTCATCGACGACCCTTCCGCCGATCCTGCAAAAATCACCCGGGTCGTTCTATGCAGTGGTAAAATCTATTATGATATCATCGAAGAAAAAGAAAAGCAGAAAATAGAAGATACCGTCGTTGTCCGGATCGAACAATTATATCCACTTCCGTTGGGGCAACTCAATGCGCTATTGACCCGCTATCCACGGGCAAACCATTGGGAATGGGCCCAGGAAGAACCGGTCAATATGGGGGCATGGAAATATATCTCCATCCATTTAAACAGCTTCCCCCTTCATCATGTTGCCAGACCTGCCAGCGGAAGCCCGGCAACTGGATCTTCCACTCTTCACAAAATACAACAGCGGTTAATAGTTGAAAAAGCGTTGGGCAAATGCACTTGTGAATATGCCAATAAATCGTGCCGGCTCCATTGCGCCGATGAGGAAAACCGATGAATTGGTTGTTGTTGGCTTGTTTTATCATGGTATTCACAGTATCTTTGCCCTACAAAATGATCGTGTCATGAAAAAACGGATACCTCTTTTTTTGCTCTTTTTATTTTTAGCCGGAGCAGGTCATTCCCAATATTCAAAAACCAACCTCCGGTCAGGGTCACAACCTACCTCTCAAAATGAGAACAAACACTCATCGCAATTTATTACGGTTTGCAAGGGCACTGTCAATAACCCGTCGGCCGACCTGCTATGGCGCCCCCTGGTCAATCCGGCTCCCATCAAACACCGGTCGGACCGGAACGAGCTAGTTACACAACTAAAAGAAGAACGAATGGCCCGCAAACTTCAACTTGAAAAAACCAAATCGACCACCAGCGAGCAGTCATCCCTTGCCCCTGCCCCCGATATTGGAAGAAATTTTGCAGGAAATTCCAGCAACGGGTTCTCCCCGCTCGATAATTCCATTGCCATCTCCAACGGGGGAAACATCATCAGTGTGGCAAATACAACCATCGTATATACGACCATGTCCGGACAAATGCTGTATTATAACGACCTGATTTCCTTTATCAATGACCCCGAAATCGAAGGCGTTTGCGACCCGGTGGCAATCTATGATTCCGGATCCGACCGCTTCGTCTTTTTTTGCCAGGTATCCCCTCTGAATTCCACTCAGTCAAAATTGCTTATTTTCTTTTCAAAAAGCAATGACCCAATGGATGGATGGTGGTATTATAAACTAACCGGAAACCCACTCAACGACGGCAGCGCTTTCGATTACCCGAAACTTGCCGTGTCCACCAATGAACTCTATATCACTGGAAATTTGTATTTCGACAATGGCAATTACAATCAATCCGTTATATACCAGATCAATAAAATTGCCGGATTCGCCGGACAAAGCCTCAACTGGCAATATTGGCATAATATTTCCGGAAATCCCTTTACGCTAACCCCGCTTCAGTGGGGCCATCAGGGCAATTACGGACCCGGATGCTATCTTGTTGCCAGTAGTTCAGCGGACAACAACATCATAGGATTTTATGACCTTACCGACGATATGACCGGAAATCCTTCGCTTCATTATCACCCGGTTGAAGTGACCCCTTACAGGGTTGCCCCAAATGCCCTCCAGAAAGGCACAAACGTTAAACTGAACACCAATGACTGCAGGATGCTGGGCGGTTTTTATCTCAATGGCACCGCACATTTTGTTTTTCATTCCGAATTCTCAGAAGGTTATTGTGGTATCAATTATCATCGATTGGAAATTGAAACCCTAAACGACCAATCGATGGTATTCGGGTTGACCGGTTCCGATTATACCTACCCATCGGTGGTCTCCTTTGCCAACGAAACAACCGATAAATCCGTCATGATCGGGTTCCTGAAATCAAGCTCGACAACGTATCCATCCATCCGGGTAGTTGGTTGCGACAATGACTTTAACTGGTCGGGATCCACAGAAGTCAAGGCCGGCAGCGGATTTGTTTACTATAGCGGCGACCCGGAACGCTGGGGCGACTATACGGGCACATGGAGGAAACACAACAGCGCCAAACCTTCCATTTGGCTGAGCGGTATGTATGGGAATACCGAAAACCGCTGGGATTCATGGATCGCAGAAGTTTTTATCAACTCCTGGGGAATAGAAACGCCAACGGCGCCCCAAAATATCCACATTTTCCCAAACCCCGTGGTTGACCTGTTTACCATTGAATTCAACCTTATCCAGGCTACCCGTTTGTATATCGGATTGACCAACGTAACCGGTGAACCAGTAAAAACCCTCTACTCCGGAAATGGATATACCGGAAAAAATATTTTCTCTTTTAATAAAACTCCCCTGAAACCAGGGACCTATTTTCTGACCATTAAAACCGAAGGTTCTATCCTAAAAAATGAAAAAATTATTGTTGCTGATTAGTATTTTTTCAGGCATGGGGCTCATGGGGTGCCATCCAACAAAAACCGTAGTTGGTAACCTTTCGCCCGGCGAAGTTAAAACACAGGAACATCCGGCTCCGGACCAGGAAAAAATCGACTCGTTAAAGACCATCCGGGAAAAAGATAAAAAACCTATCCTAAATAGCCATGACAATTGATATAAAAATTCCCAGTCCCGGAGAATCGATCACTCAGGTTCAGATAGCGAAATGGCTGGTTACAGAGGGGGAAACCGTAGATAAAGACCAGGAAATAGTTGAAATTGATTCCGATAAGGCTTCTTTTCCCTTAGTTGCCCCTGAACCGGGGGTTGTAAAAATCCTGGTAAAAGAAGGAGAAATAACACCCGTAGGATCGGTCATCGCAACCATCCAACCCATTCAGACCTTTCAATCAGCTCAATCGAATCAATCGGCTCAATCGAATCAATCCGTTCAATCGAATCAATCTACTCAATCGGCTCAAACTACTCAATCCGCTCAGTTCGCCCAATCCGTTCCCCCTGTTCCAACCGCTCCAACCGGGGAACTTCGCGCATCGCCCCTTGCCCGAAAAATCATAGAAGAAAATAACATTGATATTCCATCAATTACAAAATTTTTCCCCGGGAAAAAAATAACCCGGAAAGAGATTGAATGGTTCATTGGCAACAAAAAAACGAGTTCCACGATTAACCCCATGACGGGGTCGCGAACGGAGGAACGGAAAAAGATGACCATGCTCCGGCTGAAACTTGCCGAACGGTTGGTTAGCGTTAAAAACCAGACAGCGATGTTGACTACGTTCAATGAGGTCAACATGAAAGCAGTGATGCAAATCAGGGAAAAGTACAATGAAATTTTCAAAGAGCGGTTTGGTGTTTCTCTCGGTCTGATGTCCTTTTTCACAAAAGCAGTGACGCTTGCCTTACAGGAATTTCCACAGGTTAATTCGATGATTGACGGGGAAGAGTTAGTGATACCGGGATACGTGGATATTGGAATTGCCGTAAGCGCCCCAAAAGGGTTGGTGGTCCCTGTTTTGCGCAATGCAGAGCAGATGGGTTTTTCGGAAATCGAAATAAAGATCCGGGAGTTGGCCGGGAAAGCGCGCGAAAATAAAATTTCAATAGAAGAGATGAAAGGAGGGACGTTTACGATTACCAATGGGGGTGTTTTTGGGTCCTTGATGTCGACCCCGATATTGAACCCTCCACAGAGCGCCATCCTTGGGATGCACAAAATTCAGGAACGCCCTGTTGTCCTGCACGGACAGGTTGTGATTGCCCCGATGATGTATGTGGCCCTATCCTACGACCACCGGGTTATTGATGGCCGTGAATCGGTTGGATTTCTTGTAAAAGTCAAAGAATTGGTGGAAGATCCGGTAAAAATGGTCACCCTTGGCATGGACCCGGTTCAATTTCTTCTTGATCTTTAAACCCTCAACGGTATAAAATGAGAAAGCATGTTGATTTTTTGGTGATCGGGTCAGGCATTGCCGGGCTTGCCTTTGCCATTAAAGTGGCAAAACAGGGAAAAGTTTGTATTATCACAAAATCGACCATGGACGATACGGCTACCAGTTGGGCACAGGGCGGTATTGCCGCGGTCATGTACACGCCGGACTCGTATGAGAAACACATTCGCGATACCCTTATTGCAGGCGATGGGCTTTGTAATGAAAAAATTGTCAGGTTGACCATCGAAGAATCGACCGGGCGTATCCGGGAGTTGATCAAATGGGGGGCAAAATTTGACAAAACCACCACCGGGCGGTATGATCTTGCCAAAGAGGGAGGCCATTCCGAGTACCGGGTTTTGCACCACAAAGACAGTACCGGCCGGGAAATCGAAAACGTACTCCTGGACCAGGTAAAAAAACATCCCAACATAGAAATCCTCGAGAATTATTTCACCATCGACCTTATTACCCAACATCATTTGAATGTAGAGGTAAACCGGCGCACCCCCGACATTACCTGTTATGGGGCTTATGTTTTAAATCCCCGTACAAAACTGGTTGACACCATCTTATCGAAAGTAACTTTGGTTGCTTCCGGTGGGGCAGGAAACGTGTACAGCAACACGACCAATCCCCTGATTTCAACCGGCGATGGGATTTCGATGGTTTACCGGGCAAAAGGAACGATTGAAAATATGGAGTTTATTCAATTTCATCCAACTTCTTTGTACAATCCGGAAGAAAAACCTTCCTTTCTGATCACCGAAGCGCTCCGGGGTTTTGGGGCCACTTTAAAAACACGCGATGGGAAAGAATTCATGCATAAATACGATGCCCGGCTCTCCCTTGCCCCAAGGGACATTGTTGCCAGGGCCATCGACAGTGAACTCAAAATCAACGGAGATGATTATGTAGGGCTTGATTGCCGGCACCTGAACAAAAATGAACTGATCAACCATTTTCCGACCATCTATGCCAAATGCCTGAGTGTTGGGATCGATATCAGCAAAGATATGATTCCGGTCGTACCGGCAGCGCATTATACCTGTGGCGGGATCAGGGTCAACGAATACGGCCGGAGCTCCCTATTAAATTTATATGCTTCCGGCGAATGCGCCTCTACCGGACTGCATGGAGCAAACCGGTTGGCTTCCAACTCATTGCTTGAGTCGCTGGTCTTCTCCCATCGCGCGGGATTGGATGCCGTAGAAAAAATTAAAACAACAGAAATTTGTCAGGACATTCCTGACTGGAATGCAGAAGGAATGGTACTAAACGAAGAGATGATCCTGATCACCCAATCGATGAAAGAGGTACAAGCGCTCATGAGCAGCTATGTGGGCATTGTCCGCTCCAATCTCCGGTTGCAACGGGCCTTTGACCGGCTTGAATTGCTCTACCGCGAAACCGAAGAACTCTATCACAAATCGATTCTAACGGTACCGCTCTGTGAATTACGAAACCTGATCAACATCGGATACCTGATCATAAAAGGCGCAAAAGACCGGAAGGAGAGCCGTGGCCTGCATTATTCATTGGATTATCCGAGAATAATTTCTGGTTGACACCTAATCCATGACCTTATGTTGACACGAAATCAATTCACAAATAAACTTTTACAATATGGCCCTCATTAAATCTGTCAAAGGGGTAAGCCCGAGTTTTGGAAAAAACTGTTTCCTGGCCGACAATGCCACCCTGACCGGGGATGTGGTCATGGGCGACGACTGTAGTGTTTGGTTCAACGCGGTGGTCCGGGGCGATGTACATTATATCCGTATTGGCAACAACGTGAACATTCAGGACGGGGCTATTATACATTGTACCTATCAAAAAGCCCCGGTAAACATCGGCAACCATGTTTCCATTGCCCACAATGCCATCATCCATGGATGTACCATACACGACCATGTCCTGATTGGCATGGGGGCCATCGTCATGGATGGCGCGGTCATCCATAGCAACTCCATTGTGGCTGCAGGGGCGTTGATCAAAGAAGGCACCGTTGTAGAATCGGGTACGGTCTGGGCCGGGCTGCCGGCAAAAAAAGTAAAAGATATTGACCCATTGCTGCTCGAAGGGCAGGTTAACCGGATTTCGCATAATTACAATATGTATGCACGATGGTATGACCCGGATAAAAAATAAATGTCTGGTTATTTTTCGACCGTGGTGATGTTTATTCTTTTTTCGGCAATCTGAAGGTCAGGTTGTTTTTTTTGCATCCCACGTGTAATTTGAATGGTTGTCCGGTCATCATCGAGGATGATTTCATCCCTTCCCGATTTTTGTGTATTAAGTCGGGCAAATTCTATGGTTTGCGCTACCAACTGCAATATCTCCGCGCCAAAGGGGGGGGTACATTCGAATTCTCCCAGCAGTACCGGTTTATTTACCTTTTCCTCATCCAAAAACTGACTGTCGTCCAGAAGCCAGCGTTGTCCGTCGGCAGTGTAATATATCAACCGGATAAAACAGGGCCGGTCAACCTGGGCAAAAACCTTCATGGTTTCCCCATTCTTGTAAACCGGGTTATCGCCTTTATTGGTCCACAAGCTGACCATGAGCCTGGGTTTGACAATCTCATCTTTGCTAAGTTCCTTTTCAAGGGCTTCAATCGATTGATGGTTTTTGGGAATATATTCAATCTCCCTTTCTGTTAACCATTTCAAGGGCAAAAAATCTTCCACACTGGCGATGGTCTTTCCCGTTTTTTCATTGCTCAGGCTTGCGATGACTTTCAGGTTGGTCCCATCCAGCCAATAGGTGCCGTTCAACACCCATGGGTATCGGTTGTCTTTATTTGTCTGATCGGGGTAATACAATTCGAACCCATTTTCAATCAAACCGGGTTGAAGCGAAGTAGATAAACGAGTAGAAAAACAGCTTCCGATATGTGAATCCATGTAGGTAAAACTTCCCATCCGGATGGTTTCATTAAAATTTTCCGGAATTTGTTGTTTCAGGCCATCGGAAATAAACAGGCATAAATCTTCGATGGTATTTCTGGGCCCGGTCCGGAGGGAAGCAATGGCACGTGAAACCGAATCGCTTAAAGCACTGTATGGGATTGACACTTCCGGGTTCCCGAGGGTCAATATAACGGCCATCCGGCCTTCCATTTCACGCAAGAGCGGGAAGCACTCAAGATAGGTTTTCAAAGCCAGTGGCCGATTGCCCGAATTGAAGTACTGTCGTGCGGTTTCAATTTTTTTTGCCAGTACAACGGATTGTGCGTTGAGGGTATTTTGTTCTGCTGTAATAAAATCCTGAATGTTCAGATGGACAAAAGCATACGCTTCCTTTTTTTTACGGTCATAAAACTCGTTCACTTTTAAACCGCTCAGGTCGGCCTGACTGAAGGAGGAACTGGATTGTTTAAATATTTCCTGCGTACTTGAGTTGCGGTTTTCGGTATTGATGGTGGCCGATGCCGAAATGATGGTACGGATGGATTGAACCAGGTAAATCTTTGCATTTTCAAGCAGGTTTTTTTGGACCTCCTGCAGGTTGTCTGTTTTACGGATTACCTGTGAATCAAAACCAGTGAGATATTTACCATCCGGGAATTCGGCCCGTCGTTTTTCTGCGTTAACCCACGAAGGGACCGCCTGGGAAAATAAACATTGGATTTGAAACAGAAGGGCGAGAAAAAGAAGGAAAATCCGGATCATTGTATAATTTTTTTGAAGATGAAAAACGAAAAAAAACCGGAGAGGGTAAAAGTATTAATTTTCTTTGACCACCCGAAAACCAACACAACGTTTTGGGGCCGCATCGACACGCAACCGTTCCTGGACACGCTGTTGGGTTGGCTGGTCTAAACAAGAACCTCCGCGTATAACGTGAAAAACGCCCGATTCGGGCCCCCTGGGGTTATAAAATGGGCTTTTCGAATAATAGTCATCCGCGTACCAATCACTGCACCACTCCCATACATTGCCGGTCATGTCGAACAACCCTGCGTCGTTGGCGCTGAAACTTCCAACCGGAGCTGTCAGGGGGAATGTATCGTTATATGCTTCCCAGAAAAAAGAGATTCCCAGGTTTTTTGCCGATTCGTCGGCAACATTGCCCCCTTTTTTCCCCAACGGGGCTTCAGGCCCCCAACTATAGGTGAAGCCCTTCGAGCCCCCTGCGGCAAATTCCCATTCGGCTTCGGTGGGCAAACGGTAGGTCGCCCCCCTGGCCCTGCTGAGCCAGCGACAATATTCATTGGCATCGTTCCAGCTTACATGGATAACGGGCTGGTTGTATTGGTCCGGGGTGAGGATATTGCCAACGGCATCACATCGCCAGTTGACCCCGTTGCGTTTTTCCCACAAGCTTCCGTTCCAGATATAACTCCCGCCATTTTTCTCGGCATCGGTCTGATAGTTGACCTCTTTGACGAACTTCATAAATTGGTTCACGGTAACTTCATATTTCCCCATGGCAAAATCGTTGAGCGTGACCATGTGAACCGGTTTTTCATCGCTGTCCCCCCTAGGGCTCCCCATATTGAACATACCGCCTTTAACCGGCGCCACATCGGGAAAGTTCAGCGATGGCCCGGTATGGGTTGCTTTGATTAATACCGGTGTGGATTGATTGGGCGTGATGTAAAAATTTTTAATAACCGGAGTTTCCCCCGACTCCTCCCTGGTAAGCTTCAACGTATGGCTTCCCACATTGATTTCATCGAAAACATAGGCGCTATCGGTTACCAATGGCTTAAGAAATGTATTGTCGATAAAAAGGTTGCCTTCTGTTTGCGTTGTTAGCTCCAAACGGCCAAAAGCAGCCCCATCAGTTCCGGAAGAGCTGTTCAGGGCAAAAATAAAATCGCCTTTGTCGAAACCCGATTCCTTCATCATCCCCGATTGGGGATGAAGTGTATTCTTTGATACTGCGGGAATCCCTTCGGTCAGAAAAAAACCCAATTCCCTTCCTGTAACATATCCGTCGCTGTTATTATCAGCCTCCCCGTTTAAACCTTCGATTAATTGTTCGCGGAAAACACTGTTATCAGGAACCGTTTCGGTTTCATCCCCGCTTGTAATAAACTGCCTGACAGGTTGTTTTACCTTTTTCTGGATGACTTCATCGGCCGGGCGCCCCCGCATATTATCGAAAATGGAACCGGCAAAGCAGGCATCAAACAAAAATAAGGCATGTTTGGAAGTAATCTGTTTTGCATAAATTTGAATTTGCTCCATTGGCAAGGCACGTGATAAAAATTCCTTCCTGTGTTTTTCATCTTTTCCGATTTTCGGACAATCCACCGGAAGGATGTAACCCATCTCCTTTCCCCGGATTGGCAAGGTACACCCGTGCCCGGCAAAATAAAAAAGCAAGCAGTTCTCACCATCTGTGTCAAAATCTCCAATAAAATTTGTATAGGCATCCTTAAGTTCATTATGGTCGGGGTCCATTTTCACCACTACGTTGAACCCCAAACCCTCCAGCATGGTTTTTACCAGTCCGATATCGGTGGCAACACCCCTTAGCGTATCCCAGCCATTGTTGTAATTGCTGGCCCCGATCAGCAGGGCATGTCGCTGAGAATAGAGGTTCATGAGGATGGCCGTGTCGATCTTTTTTTCCATGTGCGACATCCCCCTGTCCGTTTTTTTCTGACCCATGAGCGTGGCAGGGACCAACAGCATCATGGAAAAGAACAAAAAATAAATGTTTTTCATAAATCCATGTTAACCTGTTTCATTGTTATGTTGTGGCATCGGTTCCAACCGGTCAAAAATGTAACCATTGTTTAAAAGCATCGTTTCTATGGCCTTACCAAAAACATTTTAACCCGGTATTTATACCAACCGATAATTCAAGAAAAACAGAAAAGAACTGCAAGATATAAAAAAAAACGCGCATATGTCATTTCTAAAAATATATTTTTCTACAAAAATATAGAATATCACAAAAAAATATATATTTGTTTTCCAATGTTGCCAAACAAAAAATCATGACGTTAACGTTTGGCCTTGTGATCAATCTAAACCATACAAAAAAAACCTAAATTTTTTTTACATGAAAAAATTATTACTGTTTTTATCGGCTGCGCTTTTCCTTTGCGGGGGAGCTTTGCAAGCCCAATCGAAGGCCGCCATTATTGATGAGGCCAAAGAATCCATCGTCCGGATTTTTACCTATAATATGCCGTTCTATTTCGATGAAAGTACTTTTAACAACGGGACGGGTTATGTGGTCGGGGATGGGAGCATAATAATGACCAGTTACAGCCTGGTCAAAACCATCAACGGTTTTATTATATATGCCCACGACGGGAACACCCCTTATTACGGGACGGTTATCTGGTCAGATTCGGTAACGGATGTTGCCATTATCAAAGCCATCGACTGTAACCTGAAACCCCTCGAATTTGCCGATCCGGCCAGTATCCACATGGGGGATGAAACCTTGGTATTTGGTTATTCCGGCGGAGACCAAACCGATAGTCCATTAAGAGTGACCTGGGGGCTGGTAGGCAGCGAATCCGGGGATAGCACCATTCAAACCACGGCGCTTGTAAATAATTCAGGTTTCGGGGGCCCGGCCATCAACATGCAGGGAAAGGTTATTGGGACCGTTCATCCAAAAAAGAATGTATTGGGTTTTGAAAGTCCGGCCGAAATTAAAAATATCGGTTTTGCCAGGGATGCCTTTGAACAGGTTAAAAATTATACTTCGACAAATCCAAATTACTATGGCGCCACCAACCTGGATGCCTATAAGAAAGTTTGCGACGGCGCAGTTATGGGGTGGAAATCGTCCGCCACCGAAGACCTGGGCGCCAGGGAGTCTGTTTACAACAACATCAACAACCTGTTGCTGGAAGCTTCAAACCTCGACAAAGACTATATTGAAGCCTATTACTTCAGGGCTGCCTATTATTTTATGCAATCAAGGATGTATTGTTTAAAAAACATGGAAGTTGAATCGAACTCAACATTTACCACGTTTAAACAATATTTTCGGGATGCCGACTTCAAGGCCGGTACGTTTAAACCCTCCTTATTGACCCAGAAAGGCCCGCTGGATTTCATGCGCAAACAGCTCAACGTGAAAGAAATGAACTGCGAAGAATATGCAGCGGTTTTTAAAAACGCAATGTCGGCAATGCACAACCGCGAAAACAGGATCGAGGAGTTTAATGCCTATCTGACAACCGGAAAGTCGCCCGTTTTATTAAAACAGGCTGTCGGGGGACGGTCGTCCTCTTCATCGGGGGGCAGTGGCGGCTCAGGGTTTGGTTCTGAGGGGTCATCCATATTTTTTATGGCTTCCATTGACAAGGAACGCCCCGTCCGGTTTAGCGTGTGTATTCCTTTTGGGTTTGAAGGTTTTACTAAAAATTTAGGTTTGAGCATCGGAAACGCGGGCAGCAGTAAATACTATTCGGTTGTGTTCTGCAAATATCAGTTTAGTTTTAACCTCATTCAGGATTTAAATGAAGGGGATGACCCGACAATTAAATATACTTATAAAAGATACCTTATGCCTTCATTTGATATCGGAATCTCCGGCAACATCCTGAAAATGGCGCGTTTTAACCCGAAACCATTTATAACGCTCGGGTATAACCCCACTTTTTATGAAGAAAAGTACGATAGTATTTATCCGACAGGGACTACCTCCATACAATACAGCAAGTTTTACCTTGGAAATGGAAGTTTTAACTTTGGACTGGATTTGGATTTATGGATAACAAGTTCGTTTGGCATGTCGGTTAGTTACCAGTACAGCCTCTCCTTTGCCAACTTCTTCCCATCCATGTACAACAACGATAAACGGCTTCAGCAAATGATGTTTTCCATTTTTAAAATCGGTATTTTGTTCTGACCGACCGCCCCTTTCATCCAAAAAGATGGCGTTTTAACGGGAAAAATCCGATATTTGTTGACCCAAATCAACCAATTTCTGATAGGTGCGAAAAGATATTTTTTCACATAATGAGTACCATACCCCCGAAAATGCGCCACGGTACCGGTTGGACCGGTTAATGGTGGATTCCCGGCTTGTTTTCATGTCCCTTTTCGGCAGGATTATTTTAAGGACCCGCCGGGAGGCCTTGCGTGGCATCTACGATACCCAACATTGGGTTGATTCATCCCATGAAATTTTCACCAACATCGAACGATGTGGCGGCAGGTTTCACATTACCGGTCTTGACCACCTCCGGAACAGCCAGGGCCCCGTGATCATTCTGAGCAACCACATGAGCACCTTAGAAACCATGATTTTCCCAGGGATTGTTCAGCCCATCAAAGATGTAACCTTCGTTGTCAAGGATGAACTGGTGCGCCATTGGGCATTCGGGGCAGTAATGCGGTCGCGCCAACCCATTGTTCTTAGCCGGTCGAACCCCAGGGAAGATTTTCAGATTGTCATGACACAAGGGGATGAATTGCTAAAAAAAGGAATATCCATTATCATTTTTCCCCAAAGTACCCGCATGATCCGTTTTCAACCTTCAAAATTCAATTCTCTTGGCAGCAAACTGGCTTCCAGGGCGGGAGTACAAATAATCCCGGCAGCAATAAAGACCGATTTTTGGGGAAACGGAAGACTGACCGGCTATCTTGGACCGCTCGACCGGACGAAACCCATCCATTTTGCCTTTGGGGAACCCATGTTCATTTCGGGAAATGGAAAAGAGGAACACCAGCAGGTCATTGATTTTATTCAGGCACACCTTTCCCGCTGGACATCAGGCAAACTTTAAAACAAACCACTATGAAACCCTGGGGAAAAAATCCGGTTATCTATGAGATCAACACGTGGGTATGGCTTGAAGAAATCAGCCAACGGTATCAAACCCCCGTCACCCTGGCCAATGTCCCCGACTCCATTTGGGACGAGCTTGCCAACCTCCAAATTGACGCTGCCTGGCTTATGGGCGTTTGGGAAAGAAGTCCGCGTGGCATTGCCATTTCCAATAAAAACAGCGGGAACCTTGCCGATTTCCGAAAGGCATTGCCCGATTTTTCTTTTGCCGACAACGTGGGATCGCCTTACTGCATCCGACGGTATATTGCCGACCAGAACTTAGGTGGCCCCGATGGGCTTGCCATTGCCCGAAAAAAATTGGCCGACCGGGGCATCAACCTTATCCTTGATTTCGTCCCCAACCATGTAGCCCATGACCATCCCTGGGTTGAAGAATTCCCTGACTATTTTATCCGGGGAGATCAAAACGACCTGCAAAACGACCCGGTTACTTTTGTTCAAATCGATTCGAATATTTTTGCCTGTGGAAAAGACCCCTACTACCCTGCCTGGCAGGATGTTGTACAGGTCAATGCTTTCCGCCCGGGACTGCGTGAAAAGGCCATCGAAACAACCACCCGGATTGCCGGTTTGTGTGATGGGGTCCGCTGTGATATGGCCATGTTGATGCTGAACAAAGTTGTGGCGCAAACCTGGGGCACCCGTGCGGGTTCTGCCCCCGTTAAAGATTACTGGGAAGAGCTGGTCCCGGCTGTTAAACGGACCAACAGCAACTTTATCTTTATTGCCGAATCCTATTGGGACCTCGAATGGGAACTCATGCAACAAGGGTTTGATTACTGTTACGACAAACGGCTCTACGACCGACTTGAGAAAAACGAACGTGACCTGGTACGGTTACATCTCACCGCCGACCCTGCCTATCAGTCCCGGCTGTTGCGTTTTATCGAAAACCATGATGAACCAAGAGCTGCAGCCATATTTTCATTAGAAAAGGAAAAAATGCTGGCTCTTGCCATTGCCACATTGCCTGGCGCCAAATTGTTCCATGAAGGCCAGTTCGAAGGACGGAAAATAAAACTGCCGGTTTTTTTACGCCGCCGTCCCGATGAACATGCCGATCCCTGCCAGCATGGTTTTTATTCAACACTTTTGGCCCAAATCAAACAGGAACTTTTTCATGACGGGCAATGGCAATGGTTCGAGCCCCGGGGATGGACCGGTAACACTGCCTTCCAAAACCTGCTCTCCTGGGGCTGGTCGTCCAATGAAGCCCAATATGTGGTAGTCATCAATATGAGCGGGGCAGTGGCCACCGGACAAATCCCGATTCCATGGGACTTTCTGAAAGGAGAAAACTGGAGATTGGCCGACCCCCTGTCGGGAATTTCGTTCGACCGCAACGGCGATGAGATGGTCAATCCAGGCTTATATGTAAGTTTACCCGCCTGGGGAACCCATTTCTTCAGGGTTGTCTGTTTTGACTTCGGTAAAACAGATCATGCCCGGCGATAAAAAGATTGAAATGTCACCCTTTCGTTTATTGGGCAGGTTTTTTTACCGGCAGCCCATTGTCTGACGTGAAAAACAAAATGTGATTACGTACACCTTTTCCGGACAAGTTTAACAGAAAGCGTTTTAATAGCGGTCGATTCCGACAAAAAAACCGGCGTTTAAACAAACGCCGGTGCACAAAAAAAAGCAAAAATTCCTACTGTATGTTCAATTTCTTTTTTACAAGCGGCATGATGTCGTCCGATGCCTCTTTATAAATAACCACATCTTCGATGGAGTTTAACACATACGTAAATTTATGCTCTTTGGCAATCTCCTGAACAGCCACTTTTGCCTTCTCAATAAAAGGGGCAACCAATTCCTGCTGTTTGGTTTGCAGGTCCTGATTTGCTTTTTGTTGAAAAGCATCAATTCGCGCCTGAAGATCGGAAAGTTCCTTTTCTTTGGTTTGTTTGATCAGGTCCGACATGCCCGAAGCCTGTGACTGATAATCCATATACTTGTTTTCAAATTCCGATTTCATGGCATCCATCTGGTCTGTCAGGCTCTGCTGATAGTTTTGCAACTTTATTTTTACAGAATCGATCCCGGGCATGGCAGCCAATAATGTATTAAAATCGATATACCCGATCTTAACAGGGTTCTGTGCAAGGGATACAAAAGAGCAACCAAAAATGACGGTGACAACGATAAAAATTTTCACTAAATTTTTCATTTTCAATAATTAAAAGGTTTATACTACAAAAGGGCGGTGCAAAAATACAAAAAAACAGATAATCTGCAACAGCTTCTTAAACGGGAAGCTTATTTAGGCGGTTGGGCCCGGGGTTGTTTGGTGCTGGTCCCGGCAGGTTTTGTGGTGGATGGTTTTGTGGAAGCCGGTTTTGTGCTACTACCGCTACCCGATGGACTGCTACCCGTTGCCTTTGCTTTGGTTTTCCTGCCACTTAAGCTGGCACCAAGATTATCGAGGACCTCATCGCTGATATCGTATTTTGGATTTGCGAACATCATGGTCAGGCTCCCACCCTTGTCGAAAATAATCGCATAATTATTGCTGGTGGCAATCTCCTGGATGGCATTGTAAATTTTTTCCTGTATTGGTTTTACCAATTCCTGGCGCTTTTTGTAGAGATCGCCATCCTTTCCGAAACGGGTACGCTGCAAGCTTTTCGCCTCTTTTTCCTTATCCACGATCTCCTGTTCCTTTGTTTTTTTCATATCCTCGGGAAGCAAGACCGATTGGGCCTGATAATCTTTGTACATTTTATCAACTTCTGCAAATTTACTTTCAATCTCTTTCTGCCATTCCGATGAAAATTCATCAAGCTGTGCCTGTGCTTCCGTAAATTCGGGAATATTGTCGAGAATGTACTCGGTATCAACGTAAGCAAATTTCTGGGCATTGACCAGGGCCAATGAAAACACGACCATGGTGAAGGTTAAAATAAACTGTCTCATATTTTTATGTATTTATCCTTTTTTTTTATTTTTTTCACCCAACGAACTTAATCAATGGATGAATTGATGCTGAAATGGAATTGCCCCCCGTTTGCCCCTGGAATTCCTGGCACAGCGTCTAAGCCATAGCCCCAATCCAACCCCAGCAAGCCAAACATAGGGAGAAAAACCCGGATCCCTACCCCGACAGAACGGTAAACATTAAAGGGATTGAAATTGTTCCAGAAAAGCCAGTCGTTGCCGGCTTCAACAAAAGCCAATCCAAAGATGGTCGCGCTCGGGTTCAGCGATATCGGATAACGCAATTCCAGCGTATATTTGGTATAAACGGAACCACCGATGGTAGAAGGATATCCGGGAGTAAGGGAGTTGTTGATATATCCGCGCATCCCTATCAGTTCACGGCCGTCCATGTTGTTATACCCGGTCAGTCCGTCGCCACCAAGATAAAACCGTTCAAAGGGGGTTATCCCCAAACTTTTATTGTACGTTCCCAGATAACCAAACTGGATCCGGGGATTGAGCACCAATTTTTCGATCAGGTTGATATACCACGATCCTTTGAATTTAATTTTATAATATTCAACCCAGCGATAGCGTTCGCTGGGGTCCATGGATTGATAATCAACATCCCCTCTAAACAGGGAATAGGGCGGCGTAACCTCAAGGTTGATAGAAATTTCCGATCCATTCCTGGCAAAAATCGGCGCATCTACCGAGTTGCGTGAAAGGATGATCCCATAACTGATGGCATTATATACCCCATTTCCTCCCCCAAAGGTAAAAATGGAGGTATAATTATACGTATGGTACCGGTTGTAATTGATGCTCTGGTAAAGGGAGAAATAATCGTCGGGCCATCGCAACCGTTGGCCAAGACCGACTGAAATTCCATCGATTTTAAAGAATGCATAGCTTACATCGGTAGGGTCATATCCATTGGTATATTTGGAATGATAATAAGACAAACTCAGCGCCAGGGGCTTACGGCCTCCCACCCAGGGTTCGGTAAAAGAAAAACTATAACTGAAATATCCTTTGCCATAGGTTTGAAAACGGAGGCTTAGTTTTTGTCCGTCGCCTGCCGGAATGGGTTTCCATGCTTTCAGATTAACAATATTCCGCAACGAGAAATTGTTGAACGACAGTCCCACGGTACCTACAATACGACCGTAACCCCATCCTCCAGAGAGCTCTATCTGGTCGGCCGAAGTTTCGGTAACGTCAAACCCAACATCCACAGTTCCATCTTCCGGGTTTGGGTTGACGGTGGGGTTGAGTTTTTCGGCGTCAAAATACTTGAGTTGGGCAAGGGTACGTTGGGAACGGATCAACCGGTCACGGCTGAAGAGTTGGCCGGGCCTTGTATCGATTTCCCTCAAAGCCACATGATCGTTGGTTTTGGTATTTCCTTTGATGGTTACCTTGCTGACTGTTGCCTGTTTGCCTTCGTGCATTCTGATTTCCAGGTCGATGGAATCATTTTCGACCCTTGTTTCAACCGGAATGACATCAAAAAACAAATAGCCGTCGTCCATATACAACGACCGGATATCGGCACCGGCAGGATTGTAGGTCAAAGCCTGTTCCAAAGCCTCCTGGTCATAGACATCCCCTTTTTTTATTTTCAGGATCCGGTCGAGAAAGGAAGCTGAATATTTGGTATTCCCTACCCAGGCAATATTCCGGATATAATATTTGATGCCTTCTTCAATCCATAGATCGATGTTGATGGTATTATCGGGGTTCCTGGATATGGAATCTTTTATAATGCGCGCATCGCGGTAACCGAGCGCATTGTATTTTTTGATCAGTAACTGTTTATCCTCCTGATAATCCTCATCGATAAATTTGGATGATTTAAACAGTCGTATCCGGATATTTTCCGAGCCCTGTTCGGCAATCACATTGGCAATTTCGACAAAATCGAGGTTGGCCGTTGTTTTTACCGTTTCGACCACCATTTTATCGACATCGTTCATCGGGTTAAACACACTTTTTTCCTTGGTTTTTTTCATCGCCGATTTCACAACTTCAGCGCTTACCTCGCGGTTCCCATGGATGTTGATGGTGAGGACCTTGACTTTTTCATTTTTGTCGATATTGATGTACATGGTCACTTCATTGGCCGAAGCGCTGTCCTTTTTCAATACAACATCGACGGAAGCATTTAAAAAACCCTTGTCGGTATAAAAATCCAGAATGATGTTTTTGGTTTTGATGATCAGGTTATCGGTCACATAATCCCCTTTAACAAGCCGGATTTTCTGACGGATATCATCGGCATCTGATTTTTTGATCCCGTTGAACTGAAATTTTGAAAGACGGGGGCGTTCCTGAAGATAAATATCGAGAAATATCTGGTTGTCCACCACTTTTGTCACGCTGATCCGGATGTCTTCAAACAGTCCCTGGTCCCACAATTTTCTAACGGCAATGGATATTTTATCGCTGGTAGGAATTTTTATTTTGTCGCCCACCGTAAGCCCGGAGAGCATTACCAGGACATTTCCATCTAAGTATTTTACCCCGCTTACGGTAATCCCACCGATGTAGTAATCTTTGGGGTGGTTATAATCGTTGACATCGATATCGCCTAAGCTGACCTGGGCAAACAGGGAACGGGTTAAAAAGAGCGGGAGCAGTAAAAGAAAAGTATAGCGGGATATCATTGGTGTCTATTTTCGTAATTTTCCTTCTAATTCGTTGAGTTGTTCGCTGGTAAGGCCGAACCTGCGTTCCCGGCCCTGAAAATCGAGAATGGCCATATAAAAATCCTCCTTGCCAAAATCGGGCCAAAGGGTTTGGGTAAAGTACAATTCCGTATAGGCAATTTGCCAAAGCAAAAAATTGCTTATCCGGAATTCGCCACTGGTACGGATTAACAACTCGGGGTCGGGAATACCTGCGGTGGCAAGCCGGGAAGTAAATGACCCAAGATCGATTTGTTCGGGTTTTAATTCGTTTGCTTCGACTTTACGGGCAATCGCGCGCACTGCTTCCAGCATTTCCCAGCGGGCGCTGTAACTTAAGGCAAGGATCAGGGTCAATCCGCTATTTCCGGAAGTAACGGACATGGCATGCAACAACTCGTTGTAACTTTTTTTAGGGAGGCTTTTCAGGTCGCCAATCGCGGTTAAACGGATGTTGTTGTCCATCAACGTTTTCATTTCTTTGTGAATGGAATCAACCAAAATACGCATCAGGGCATCGATTTCATATTTGGGACGGTTCCAGTTTTCGGTTGAAAAAGCATACATGGTCAGGTACCGGATGCCCAATCCGGCGGCCGCTTCAACCGTGTTCCGTACGGCATCCACTCCTTTTTCATGGCCCAGGGTCCGGGCAAAGCCCCGTTTCCGGGCCCATCGTCCGTTGCCATCCATGATCACTGCCACATGGATGGGAATTCTGGCAATATCGATCTGCTCCTTGGTTCCCATATTTTTTATCAACAGCTCAATGGTTCAGGTCTTTGCATTTTTTACTTCCCGGCAAATTGAATTTGTACGTCAGGGCAACCCCGAAAAATGCAAACCAATCTTTGGTTTTGGGATCGCCACGCTCCATATCGGGCTCGTGGTTCATCAAAGGATCCGAATAATATTCCGTTACATTATCTTTATCAATCACGGATCCATCTAAATAAAAAGTAGTACTAACGTCATCGAGATAATCCATAAAGGTTTTGTGCATCTCCCAATAAACCTGCAATCCCAACCGTTCGGCCAGGCCGATTTTTACGCCAAGGCCAAAAGGGATTGAGAAATTATAGGTTGAATAGCCCTTCCGCTCCATTTCAGGATCATTCTGGCCTTCTGTGCCCAACTCCCTTAAATAAACCCCCCCGGCCCTGGGGTTAAAGAAGAACAAGGAAACCCCCGCGTAAATATAGGGGGATATCCGGTTCCTTTCACTGCCGGTAAAATAGGGCAGGAAATTAAATTCGGCCATGGCAGAAATATCGGTTATATTGCTTGAGAACGACAATCCAAGGGTTTGGATAAAAGGCGTTCCCTGCGATGCATCGGCTTCGACCGACCCCATCATAACAGCAAGCTTTACCGCCCAGCGCGAATCGATGTTGTACCGGGCCAGGGCGCCATACGACAAACGGATATTCTGAAAATGCTTTGCCGGATTGAGATCGCCTAAGTAATAGGACCCGCCGCCTGCCAGCCCAAACTCCAAATCCTGCGAACGCGACAAGGAAATAAAAGCAAAGAAAAAAACTACCCCCCAGAAAAAACGGGTCAAATGAGGCAACATGCTACTGCTTAAGGTTATTATTGATCATTGTTACAACAACATTTTATAACGCCCGGATCGTTGTTTTATTTGACATCCCTTCTGTTTTTCCGGAACAATTTTTTTTAGTTGCGGTTATCCAACCCCCAATTTAATTTTTCGCGAATGGTTTGAAAAAAGTTTTTGTCTGCCAATCTCAACAAATGGATTTTATAACCGGCTTTTTGAACGATCAGTTCATTGGGGTTTTGAACTTTTTCGATCCGTGAATCGAGACTGACGAGAAATTCATTTCCTTTGCCATCAACCTGTATCAGGATTTCGCTGTCGTCGCGCACAACAATCGGCCTTACCGTAAGGTTATGACTGGCAATGGGGGTAATAACAAAACTCTCGACGCCCGGGGTCAGGATGGGGCCCGTACAGCTTAAAGAATAGGCCGTAGATCCGGTAGGCGTTGCAATTATTAATCCATCGGCCCAATAGGTATTTAAAAACTCCCCATTGATCCAGGTTTTAATGGTCAGCATTGACATTACGTTGGGTTTATAAACCGTGAGGTCGTTCAACGCATACCCGGCCTTCCCAAAAAGCCCACCCGGCGCCACAAGCTGAAGCAAGATCCGCTCTTCAAGCAGATAATCCCCCTTTTCAATCGCTGTAATGGCCTGTATGATCCGTTCCCGGGGAATGCCCGATAAAAAACCCAGCCGTCCCAGGTTGATCCCGGTTACCGGAATTCCTGAATTGCCGATGGCCCTAACTGCATCGAGAATGGTACCGTCGCCGCCAATGCTGAACAGAAAATCGGTCTTCCCTTTCAAATCCGTATCCATGTCAAAACATTCTGGGGGATGGAGAAATTTAATTTTCTCTTTTATCCCTTCATACAACGGCGTATATATCAAAAGGTTCCCATCGGATGTTTCCAAACGGCCCACCAACTCCTGAATAAAGGGAATGGATTGATCCGAGATATTCCTGCCAAAAAGCGCGACCTTCATGATCAAACGATGTTATCTGAAAATAAGCGTGCAAAGATACGTGATTTTTTCTTTCACAGGGATTTAGGCTATATCGGGGCAATAAAATGGAGATAAAACCCAGCCTCCCCCAGAAGGTTAACGGAAAGTTCCATCCTTACCACAATGTCGTAATAGGTGGTAAAATCAATCCCGGTACCGTATCCTACCAAAAGTGCATTCTGTAAGGTATTGCTCTTCCCCGATGGGTACCAGGGGTCCAGGTCCTGATAATTATAAACATAGCCCAGGTCGGCATATACATTCAGATATAAGGCCAAGGGGACGGTATTGAATTTAGAAGTTTTGATAAAACCCAAATTGACCACCCGTTGGGGCAGAAGCGCAAATTTCAGGTTGTTTTTTAACAATATAAAATGCTGTCCATCAACGACATAATATTCATATCCCCGTACAAATTCACGGCCATAGCCCAACCCCTGCTGCAGATAATAGGGTTGCTCCTTTTCCAGGCTGAGTTTCCCTGTGAATCCCGAAGCCCAATACCAGCGTTTTTGCATCTGCCAGTATTTTCGCAGGTTCATTTTTAAATAGGCGTTATGGGCAACATGAAAAGGAATGGTGTAGTTGAATTCTGCATCGATGTAATACCCTTTCAGGGGATAAAACTGTACGTCGCGATGGTCATCCTTAAAAAAATAGTTAAGCGTAACAAATTGCTGGATCAGCGATTCATCATAAAAAAATCCGGGGACTGCCTCAAGTTTTTCATCAAAAACATAATAGCTGTAAGAAGCGTAAAAGGTATGGGTAGAATAAAAATCAGGCCGGAAAATCAATTCCGCATAACCACGGAAAAGTTTTTTCAGAAAACCGTTGCCATCCTTCATATAAACAGGTTTATTGCTGTCAGAAGCTACCGGGATTTCATGGTTGAGGTCCACTTCTGTCCCGAACCCGATACCCAGTTTTTGCTTTGTATCGATATATGGAATTTTATAAGTAAAACCATATTTCTGGTTGTAACCAAAATGGGTCATTATCGTCAGGGTTTCGTTCCGTCCCCTGACATTGTTGAAGGTGAAGTCGATCCCGTAGGTAAGGCGGCTGAAATCCCGTGTTTCCCACCAAACATTAAAATTCCGGTCCGAAATTTCCAGAAAAGGGATGGGCCATATATACCAACGTTCAATAACCGAAACCACAATATCGGTTGTCCTGTTGCCTGCCATTGGTACTGTGTCGATGGTCACAAAATTGAACAACCGGGTGTTAAAAATGTTTTCACGGCTTTCAAGGATCTGTTTTGAAAGTTCCGGTTTCCTTAGTGTGTCTCCCTCCCTGAAGGGCATTTCCCTTAAAATGATGGAAGGGCGCGTGCGTATATTTCCTTTGAATGCGATTTTTCCGATAACGATAAAGCCGCTGTCGTGAAATGCAGGAAGCTCAGCAGGAATTTGGGCACCGACCGGTTCAACGGACAAAAGCCCGTTGAAGAACAACAAGGTCGGTAAAAACCTGAACAGGAAAATCCGTGACAACGTCATGATCAGATGCTCAGATAATTCATTAAACCGTCAAAACGTTCCTGAAGCGCCTCTTTAAATGAATCTTCATCCGACCACGAAGCTTTGACGAGATAGTTATAGCGGAAAAAAGTCTGAAGAACCGGCCCGATATCGGTCCGGTTGAGTTTAACCGTTACCTCAATTTTTGTAGATTCAGGAAACGAGGTTACATACAAAGAGAGAATTTTATAGTCGTTGGATTCTGCAATTTGTGCAATTTCAACAAGGTTATAATCCTTCTCATTGAGTTCCAGAACCAGGACGCTCCCTGGATGATCGGCGGAGGTTAAAACATCCAGGTGTTGAAGCAAGGTTGATTCGGTTATTAACCCGAGATACTTGCCTTTGCTGTTTATCACAGGAAGGGCGGTCAACTTTAACCCCGAAAACAAACGAATAACATCATAAATATGCTGATAATCAGAAATTGCGGCTTTGTTCAACTGAATTCCACAATCGCCTATGTTCAGCCCGGGATCAGGGAGCAACTGGATATCGGCGGCCGAAACCAGTCCGAGGTATTCCGTGTCCTTGACAACAGGGAGATGGGACACCCCCAGCCCCTCCATTTGAGAAAGGGCATAAACTCCTGAATCAGAAGGGTTCAGAGGGAAGTACGAATCGATAACCAGTTGTTTAGCGATCATTGAGAATGCTAATATAGGAATTATACCTTAACCGGCTAACCAACCCGTTCTCCAATCCTGCCTTTACCGCACAGCCGGGTTCGTGGGTGTGGGAACAGTTTTTATACTGGCACCGGGGCAACAACCGCTCCATTTCAGGAAAACATCGCGGGATTTCGGATTTATCAAAATCAATAAGCCCAAATTCTTTAATGCCCGGTGTATCCACGATAAAACCGCCACCCGATATTTCATACATCTCTGCAAACGTCGTTGTGTGCATCCCTTTTTTGTGAAACCCGGATATTTTCCCTGTTTTTGGGGCCAGGGCAGGATCAACAGCACTGATAAGCGCAGATTTTCCGGCGCCCGAATGGCCCGAAAACAGATTCAGTTTCCCTTTCAATATGCCCCGCAAGAACTCAATGCCCTCTCCGGTAAGGGCCGAAACGGCATAACAGGGATATCCGGCATCTTCATAAATCTTTGTCAGAAATTGAAATTCCTGGAATTCTTTTTCGGAATACAGGTCGGTTTTATTGAAAATTAATCCTGCCGGGATATAATAACCGGTCGCCGTTACAAGAAACCGGTCGATAAAACCATTGGAAGTCCGGGGATGGGATAGGGTTGCGATTAAATATGCATAATCCAGATTGGCTGCAATAATATGCGAAACCTTCGAAAGTTTGGTCGCTTTGCGAATGATGTAATTATCCCTGGGTTCAATATGTGTTATCAGGCCATGACTGTCCTGTTCCGAAAAAGCAACCTCAACCCGGTCACCAATGGCTACCGGATTGGTATGTTTTATGTCCCGGATCCTGAAATGTCCCTTGAGCTTGCATTCGTAACGGGTCCCGTCGTCCAACCGGACCATTGTCCAGCTTCCGGTCGATTTAATTACGGTTCCCTTCAAAATGATTTGGGTATATAATTGAAAAAACGGGCGATGCCTTTTTCTCTTTGTAAAAGTATAAAAAATAACTATATTTGACGGTTTGAAAACAAAATTTCCCCTTCATGAGACCGCTTGCTTATACCACCCTGTTTTTTGCCCCTGTTCTTGCCATAGTGATCTATTTATATTGCATCAAACGATACGAAAAAAGTTTTCTGAAACTGCTCATAACAAGTTATCTGGCCGGGATGTTGGGGATTTCGGTTTTACTGGCCGCAGCATACCTTGGGTCGTGGTTGGGGTTGAACGATGTCCGTTCGATAAAAAGGACCTTGTTTTTTTCTTTTATTACCATCGGGGGCAGTGCAGAATTAGGGAAATTCCTTTTCCTTCGCTTTATGGTCATACCCAACAAACTGGTTGACCGCCCCATGTACGCCATCTTGTTTTCTATCATGGCAGCCTTAGGTTTTTCGACAGTTTTTCTTTTGTTGTATTCCATTAACATTTTTGGGGCCCAACAGATCTTTCCTTCTACCATGTACACCATGGTTTTTGTTCCTGCCAACATATTATTTGCCATCGTCATGGGGTTTTTTATCGGCATGGCCAAATTTCTGAAAGCCCGTATCGCCTTTTATCTTATCGGATTACTGGGGGCCGCTTTTTTTCATGGCATGTTCAATTTATGCCTCATTACGCACGATTTTAAATTATTGAGCCTTTTTTCCTTCGGGTCGATGATCATCGCTTTTATCCTTGGGCTGAAAGCATCCTACTGTAAACCGGAACCATCATAGCATCACATAGACTTTCCCCGGGAGGCATCGGACCATTCCTTCAAATTCAAGGTTTAACAAAGCAGCCGAAACACAACTTGTGGCCAATCCGGCACCAGTCATGATTTCATCAATGCCTGCCTGGCCCCGTTCCCGGAGCAGGTTAATGATTTTCTCTTCATCCGGTGTAAGTTCCTGAAATATTTTGCGTTGAACGGCATTGGGAACCACCGCATCTCGTTTCCACCCCATGAGGTACTCCAGGTCGGAAGCCGTTTGTATCAATGCGGCCCGGTTGGTCCGTATCAGGTAATTGCTCCCTTCCGAAAAGGGATCGGTAACCCTGCCCGGAACGGCAAAAACATCGCGGTTGTACGAGTTGGCAATATCGGCAGTGATTAAGGCCCCTCCTTTTTTGGCCGCTTCCACAACAACGATGGCATCGCTCAAACCGGCAATGATCCGGTTTCGTCGTGGAAAATTTTCCCGGTCCGGCTGTGACCCGCTTAAAAACTCAGTCACCAACCCCCCCTGCGAAAGCATCCGCTCGGCCATTGTTTTATGAACGGATGGATAAATCCGGTCCAACCCATGTCCTAAAACGCCCACCGTGTTCAATCCCACATCTAAGGCATGCCGATGGGCACAACCGTCGATGCCATAAGCCAAACCGCTGACCACCACAATTTGTTGCGCAACAAGGCCTCCAATGATTTCCCGGGCAACAGATTTCCCATAAGCGGTCGCACTTCGGGTACCAACCACGGCAACAATCCTGGGAAAATTCAGGTCGGCAGTCCCTTTATAAAACAACAACACGGGACTGTCATAGCAATGTTTCAATCGTTGGGGATAGGGTTTGTCCTGGAAATAGAGCAACCTGATCCCATATCGCTCAATGAAAGTGGCCTCCTTTTCTGCCCTGAGGAGAATTTCTTTATTGCCAACGGCATTGGCAATCAAACGGCCAACCCTTCCCATCTTTTGAAAAACCGGACGGTTGCCTTTAAAAACAGCTTCAGCGCTGCCAAAAAGTGAAACCAGTTTTTTCCCCAATACATCGCCAACCCCGGGAATCAGGGTGAGGCCAATCCTGTACACCATGTTTTCTTGCGCCATGACCATGGGAGGTTTTTTTAACCTCTATTTTTTGTTATTCCGAACATCCTTAATCCATCTCGTTCATAAAAGGTAATAGGCTGTGAATAACTTTTTTTCAACATTCACCAGAAATGCTTGTATTTTTGACCCATAAACAAATATTCCCCTTCTGTTGTAAATAACCGAAGATGGTAAAAGAAACGAAGAGCGCCCTCCTTTGTCCGCTCGATTGGGGAATTGGGCATGCAACACGGTGTGTGCCCATCATCAGGGAACTTCAGGATGCCGGTTATCGGGTGATTGCTGCTACCGGGGGACGTTCGCTTCAATTTCTGAAGAAAGAATGCCCCGGGATTACCTTGTACGAATTTCCCGGCGTTGGCGTGAACTACTCCAGGGGAAACCGGATGTTGCTGAAGATGATCGCTTTTACGCCTGCCTTTTGCATTGGCATCTGGCGGGAACATCAAACTTTAAAGCAAATTGCCCGTCGTTTCAAACCCGACCTGATTGTTTCCGACAACCGCTACGGATGCTGGCACAAAAAAATCTTTTCGGTATTTATTACCCACCAGGTCAGGATCCGGGTACCGGATTCCATTCAATTTCTGGAACGGCCCTTAAACCGGATCAACCATTGGTTCATCCGAAGGTACAATGAATGTTGGATCCCCGATTTCGAACACCACCATGGTTTGGCAGGAGCGTTGTCACATCCTGTCACATTGCCGGCCAATGCCCATTACATCGGAATCCTGTCGCGATTTTCAGCATATACCCCCCAGATGGAAAAGCAGGCAGAACCCATAGTCAACGTGGTTGTAATCCTTTCCGGGCCTGAACCCCAGCGGACCATCCTGGAAAAGAAAATCCTGGCCGATCTCGAAAATATCAACCTAAGAACAATTATCATTCAGGGAATAACTGAAAACGATGAGGCCAGAAAAGTGAATGACCGGATTCTCATTTTTTCGCATCTCGACACAAAGAGAATGGCCCGGGTGTTAGAAAACGCCGAAATGGTCATTTGCCGTTCGGGTTATTCGAGCATCATGGACATTGTGACCCTTGGAAAGCGGGCGATCTTTATTCCAACACCGGGCCAAACCGAGCAGGAATATCTGGCACGGTACCTGATGGAAAAAAAGATTTTTTTCTCGATGGACCAGGAAAGTTTTAACCTGCTCTATGCCATGGATTTGTCAAATAACTATCCGGGAATGGTTATCCGAAATGATTATACCATCCTCCGTCAACGGATTTCCGCACTTTCAACCCGTCTTTTTTCGTAGCGCCCGGTAAACCAGTACAATCCCTGCAAGGACAAACGGTATGGAAAGCAACTGCCCCATGTTCAGGGTCAGATTGCGTTCAAAGCCGACCTGGGGTTCTTTGATAAATTCGATTAAAAAACGGATTCCGAAAACAAGGATCAGAAAAGTGCCAAAAAGGAATCCGGGGGCTGGTTTACCCTCTTTTTTATAGTAATACCACAATAAAAAGAAAAAAATCAACAAATAGGAAATCCCTTCATAGATTTGAGTAGGATGGCGTGGGACGAGGCCCTCTTCCGGAGCGGTGGAATTAATGAACAAAAAACCCCAGGGAAGATGGGTAGGGAGGCCGTAAATTTCGGAATTCATCAGGTTCCCCATGCGGATAAAGAAACCGGAAAGGGCAACCACGATGACGATACGGTCGATCACCCACAGGAAGGGTTTTTTCCGTACATACGAGAAAACCAAAAGGGCAAGAACGATCCCAACCCCTGCGCCATGACTGGCCAATCCACCTTCCCAAACGGCAAGGATCTTCATCGGGTGCGCCAGGTACCAATCGGGCTCGTAAAAAAACACATGTCCCAGACGGGCCCCGACAATGGTGCCAATGATCATGTAGGTAGTCAATTCGTCCAATAACCGGATCGGGACCCCCTCCTTTTTGAAAAATTTCTGCATGATCAGATATCCAAAGAAAAAGGAACCGGCGAAAAGCAATCCATACCAACGGACAGCAAAACTGCCAAAACTGAAAATTTCAGGAGAGGGGCTCCAGGTTATAAATAAGGGTACCATACCAATTTGATTTTTTACAGACGCCGGGACCGGAAGGAGGAATTCAGGCAATGCCCTTCCGGTTTTCCTTGCCTGTGTTATTGAAACGATTTCACCTTTAAGTTAAACAAACTATCCATTTTGGCAGCCAGTTGTGTTTGTTGGTTCGCAGAAGCAACCATCGACATCCTGCGGATCATGCCCAGTGCCGTTTGAATATCCTGGTCGAAATATTCCCTGTAATTGGCCGGGAAACTATAATAATAATCAAGGTTTTGACTATACATCTGGCCAAGCCGTTCCATCAGCTTGTTGGCTTTTTCGGTTGCCCCTGCCTGATAATAGTATTCGGCATAAGGGAGCATATACATATCGTACGGCACCTTGGAATCGGGGAAATACCGGATATAGGTATCCATCACTTCAATGGCTTCTTTGTTCTTTCCCATATCCAAAAGGGCCCTTGCAACACGCATGATGTTGGTTTTCGGTCGGGCGGTGTTGTTCAGGCTTTCGGGATCGACATAAACATGGGGGTCGTTCAGGTTTCCCCAGGCACATTTGTTTTGAAAAATATCGTAGGAGGTCAGCGGATCAACGCCAGCCATTCCTGGAATGTAATCAGCCGAATCGGCTTTCACCGGCATAAACTTATATACCCAACCCTGGACCATACAAAAAGAGTCGATGGCAGCACAATGGGAAACACTGGATGGGGCTGCAAAATAGAGCGGCCGTTTCCATTGGTTCGATGCCATCAGGTCCAGCAACATCAGGTCGTTTTTATAAAGTTGGTTGCTCCGGATGGTCCAGTAAATCGAATCGACCATGTTACCCTGTAAATATTTTGGAACAATGCCATATTTCACACAGGCCGCCGAATCGACGGTAATTTTAACCTTTTTCGAAGGAAAAAATTTCATCCTTTCTCCATTTTGAAGCGTAAGAAAGGTCTGTGGATTATCGCTTTTGATGAACTCGATCATGTCTTTTAATTCAACATAACCCTTAATGCCAATATCATAGAAGGGAATAATGTCGTTGGTCCCTTGCCGGTATTGTTCCTTCGATAAGGTAAACGGGATCGGTTCGGATTCGTATGCTTTTTTATACAATTGATTGATGTACCAGGGCCCCGATGCGAGCATCAGGTTGACTACCCGGATACTGGTCCCAATCCCTTCCACCTCCTGGTCGTACCACAAAGGAAAGGTGTCGTTGTCACCATTGGTAAACAATATTCCCTGAGGGTCGCAGGAGTTCAGATAATTTGCCGCAAAATCGCGACAGGCATATTTTCCCGACCGGTCATGGTCATCCCAGTTTTCCACCGCCATGATTCCAGGAACAAGGACCAGGGTAAGGACAAAGACCACAATCACTGAAAGATTTTCGTTCAATTTCTTTTTCATCCAGTGAACGATTGGAATGATCCCCAACCCGATCCAGATTGCAAAAGCATAAAAAGAGGCGGCATAGGCGTAATCACGCTCACGCGGTTCATACGGTTGCTGGTTAAGATACACAAGGATGGCCAGTCCGGTCATGATAAACAACAATCCGATGATCATAGAACCCCTGGAATCATTTTTGACCTGGAAAAAAAATCCGACCAGGCCAAGGAGCAGGGGCAGCATATAATATCGGTTCATGGCACGGCTCTTCTTACTGTCGGGCACGTTGACCTGATCGTTCCCCAGGCGCATTTTGTCCAGAAAAGGAATACCGCTGAGCCAGTTGCCATCTTCGTTGTTTCCAAAGCCCTGCACATCGTTTTGCCGTCCTGAAAAATTCCACATAAAATAACGGATGTACATGTGGCCAAGCTGGTAGGTGAAAAAAAACTTCAGGTTTTCACCAAAAGTGTGTTTGTTGATGGTTTCCGTTTGTCCATCGGGCGCCGATATTTCAACCGGGACCCCGGGCCCTCCCCAGTTTTTATAAAACTCGGCAGCCCCCCTGCGTTGATTGCTCCACATCCGGGGGAAAAGGGTTGTAAAACGGGGGTCCCAAACGGGGATGGTGCCTTTCCGCTGATCGATGACGATGTATTTTCCCGATTTTTTGTCCTGCTGGTAATAGGGTTTCCCATCGGCATAATCCACAATGGGGGCATTGTAATATTGACCATGAAAGATGGGAAAATCCCCATACTGTTCCCGGTTGAGATAAGAAAGCAAACTGATGGCGTCCTTGGGGGCATTTTCATTGATGGGGGTATCGGCATTGGCGCGGATCACCAGCATCACGAACGAAGAGTAGCCAATGAGGATAAAAGTAAACGACAACAGGATGGTGTTCAACACCGTCTTTCCATTTTTCCGGGTATAGGTCAAGCCCCAGAGGATCAAACCGATAATAAGCGCAAAATAAAAAATCGTACCCGAATTGAAGGGCAACCCGAAACTATTGACGAACAGAAGTTCAAATTTTCCGGAGAGCTCAACAACATAAGGTATGATGATAAACATGACAAAGGCAAGGATCAAAATGGATATGATAAAAGTGATGAGCATTCCCAGTTTTGTCGGTTTAAACTTTTTATAATAATAGACCATACAGGTGGCCGGGATGACCAACAAATTTAAAAGGTGTACCCCAATGGCCAGGCCTATCAGAAATGAAATCAGGATTAGCCAACGGTAGGAATGCTTTTCATCTGCCACGCTTTCCCATTTAAGGATGGCCCAGAATGAAATAGCGGTAAAGAAAGACGACATGGCATACACTTCGCCTTCAACCGCCGAAAACCAGAAAGTATCGCTGAAAGTATAGGCCATTGCACCGATAAAAGCCGATGCAAAAACGGTATAACGCTGGGCATCTGACATTTCGGATTCTTTCCCGAAAAATTTCTGAGCAAACAATACGATGGTCCAGAAAAGAAACAAAATGGTAAAACTGCTTGACAAGGCCGACATGATGTTGACCATCATTGCAACAAGCGACACATCGCCGAAAGCAAACAGGGAGAAAAAGCGTCCTATTATTTGAAACAAGGGGGCTCCCGGTGGATGTCCTACCTGAAGTTTAAAAGCCGTTGCGATATATTCCCCGCAATCCCACCAACTTGCCGTTGGTTCAATGGTCAGCAGATAAACCACCGATGCAATGGCAAAAGTAGCCCAACCGAAAATGTTGTTCAGTTTCTGGAAATTCTTCATAAAACGATGTTTGACTAATATGAATTGGCGAAAATACAAATTTACCCTGAAACAGGGAACAGCAATTTTTTTTCACCGGGTTCTTTACGCAAAAAGAAATATTTTATAGCTTTGCACCCGCAAAAGAACTCCGGATAAAAGTTCAACGTCCATTATCCGATATTTTATGACCCATGGTGTAATGGCAGCACTAGAGATTTTGGTTCTCTCGGTCTAGGTTCGAATCCTGGTGGGTCAACAAATCAATCCTTCAAAAGGCAGTCATTCAACAGAATGGCTGCTTTTTTTATTTGTATCTGTATTTGAACAACAGATATACTGCATCTCAATGAAAATGCAAGGCAATTTTCGTTTTGATGCAGTGTTAAATAGCAACTTTTTTCCAAAATTATTTTCTATCTTGATATTCAGAAATTTCTTCCTAATTTTCACCAAAAATTTAAACCTTCCTGCATATGAATAAATTGTTCCTTTCCGGGATTCTTTTCCTGGTGTTCCCGGTCTTGTTGTTTTCCCAGGTGGGCATCAACACCGATGGGTCTTCTCCCGACAACAGTGCCATCCTTGACATTAAATCCAACTTGAAAGGGGTACTGATACCCCGGGTAACACAGGCACAGAGAACAGCAATCCCGGGCCCGGCCAACGGATTAATGGTCTTTCAGACCGATGGGGCAGTTGGTTTTTATTATTACAAAGCTTCTGTCTGGCAAAAATTAAGCGACTCCAATCTCAGTGGTTCAGGCAGCAATGGGCAGGTGACTTTTTGGAACGGCGCCTCGTCCCTGAGTGGGAACAATGACTTTTATTGGGACAATACCAATAAAAGGCTGGGTATTGGGACCTCCTCTCCGGATCAGCAACTTGAGCTGACCGGGAATTTACAGATGCCTCCCACTACAGCAACAAGCGGGATCCTATATTCCGGGACGATTCCTTTTCTCCATAATTTCGGCTCCTATAATAATTTTCTGGGGCAATACTGTGGTAATATGACATTATCCGGTGCAATTGCAAATTCAGCCATCGGCGACAGCGCTTTAAACGGTATTACTTCGGGTGATA
>Ga0247841_10000248_pt1 | contig 147707 bp, 135 predicted proteins | sample LaCruzMarch2015__2_FD_192410 | JGI IMG/M metagenome (GOLD analysis project Ga0247841, IMG submission 192410) | Freshwater microbial communities from meromictic Lake La Cruz, Castile-La Mancha, Spain - LaCruzMarch2015_18m | ecosystem: Environmental > Aquatic > Freshwater > Lake | place: Spain... | reverse complement strand
TAAAATTTGGTTAATGCTATACTTTACTAATCATTGGAGGAGGTGGAAAAAATAGTGGAAAACTATTCCTTTCCAAAGTGTTTAAAATGCAAAGTAGGTGATTTAGTTCCGCTGTCCGATTTCGGCAGCCAGGGGGCAGCGATACATTATAAAGCCTGGGTTTGCACAAATCCTGAATGCGGGTTTAACCTGAAAATCAGGAACGGCGATATCTATTTGAACGAGCCGATCTTCAGCGGCGCAAGCCATACGCTGCGCAGTCACTAACAGAGGAGAAAAGCGGGATAACGTCGGATCACGGGATGGAGTCGTTGTTTTGACCGGTTGGTTAAAACAGCTCCAGTATGAAGTCACCGATTTTTTCTTTCCGCGGGCATGCATAGGATGCGGGAAAGTCGGTGATTTTATTTGTCTGACCTGTTCAAAAAAAATGAGCAGGATCCTACCACCGTTGTGCCAGCGCTGCGGCAGGCCGGAATCCAGCGGGGCATATTGTGCCGAATGCTGGGGCCAGAAGAGCAGCCTGGACGCTATCCGCTCCGTGTTCATCTTCGAGGGCATAGTCCGCCAGGCCGTTCATGAGCTCAAATATCGCAACGTGCAGTCCGTATCCGGCTGCCTGGCCGGGTTCATGTCCCACTATTTTCTGGAAAACGGCATGAGCGGTGACATTCTGGTTCCTGTGCCGCTGCACGATAAGCGCCTCAGGCAAAGGGGCTATAATCAGTCGAACTTGCTGGCGGAGGAGCTCTCGCTTCAGATATCTGTGGCGATTAATCCGACGCTGGTGAAACGTGTCAGGAACACGGGTCCGCAGGCGCGCAGCGCCGGCGTTTACGAGCGGAAAGCCAATATGGAAAATACCTTTATATGTACTTCAGGGGAGGCTGCCGGAAGAGACATCGTGATCGTTGACGATGTCTGCACTTCGGGCGCCACCCTCGAATCCTGCGCGGCTACCCTCAGAGCAGCTGGGGCCAAACATGTGCTGGGATTCACACTGGCAAGGGAAATCTACCGGAGGAGTTGATCATGGAGATTAAGATAGCTGCGCGCAATATGAAGCTGCAGGAAGATGTGCGTGACTACGCTGAGACTAAGCTCGGCAAACTTTCCAAGTACCTCAACAATATAAGCTCGGTCAAACTGGACCTGATCGAGGAGAAAACAAAATCCCGGCAGGCCGTCTATGGGGCACAGGTGACACTGAATGTAAATGGTTTCCTGATGCGAGGCGAACAGAGGGATGAAAACATACGCTCTGCAATCGATGCCGTGACCGACGTAATGGAGCGTCTGATCGACAAGTACAAGAAAAGGTACAGTGTTAATAAGAGTAAAGCGCACGAGACTATCAGGACGCCGGCCGAGGAAGGCGCAACCGAAAGCGAACCTACCCAGTATGTATATAAGCGCAAGCGTTTTATCGTGAAGCCCATGACCGTCGAGCAGGCTGTTGAGCAGATGGAATTCCTGGGCCACGATTTCTTCCTGTTTGTCAGTGACGTGGACAATTCGATCAACGTGGTATACCGGCGTAAGGATGGCAAATACGGGTTGATACAGCCCGAATTCGCGTAACAGGCCCGGCTAAAGGAGGAGCGTAAAATGCTTCATGCCCTTATATCAACAGCCCGCGGATGGGTGGGCATTACATATTCGAAGCGGGGAGTGCGGAGGTTGACTCTTCCCGTGCGGGATGAGAAAGAGGCCATGTGCTTGCTGGGTGTCGGCTGCGCGACAGATTTACATAAGGACCATGACACAGCTTTACTGCGCCGCCAGATCACAGATTATTTCAGCGGTAAAAGGGCTGGTTTTGACTGCAAACTGGACCTATCGGGGTCAACACCTTTCCAGCGCCGGGTCTGGAAGGCAACCATGGAGATCCCTTACGGTCAGGTCAGGAGTTATAAATGGGTGGCAGAAAAAATAGGTCAGCCCTCAGCTTGCCGGGCCGTAGGCCATGCGCTGGCGGCCAATCCGCTGCCGGCGGTTATACCCTGCCACAGGGTTATACGCAATGACGGTAAGCCCGGGGGATTCGGGGGCAGGTCGGGAAACGTACAGACCAAGCTGATAATGCTTTCCCTGGAAGGCTACCGGTTTCGCCCTTAAATCTATTCTTGCCTCTTGCCGCTGCAAATATTTGTAGTGAGGTGGAAAGTGATTGAACACTCGTTTGCAGATATTAACGGGATAAGGCTCCACTACGCGCACTGCGGCGTCGGGCCGCTGATCATCTTCCTGCACGGTTTCCCTGAATACTGGGACATGTGGAAAGCCCAGCTTGAGGAATTCGGCAAAGACCACTTAGCGGTCGCGCCCGATATGCGCGGCTACAACCTGTCTTCCAAACCGGCGGAGGTTAGCATGTACAGGCCAAAGTATCTTGTCGAGGATATCAGGCAGCTTGCCGAATACCTGGGATATCGGAAATTTGTGCTGGTGGCCCATGACTGGGGCGGTGCCGTGGCCTGGATCTTTGCCATGTTTTATCCCAACTGCGTGGACAGGCTGGTCATCATCAACGCCCCACATCCCGCCACATTCGAGAGGGAGTTGCGGGAGAACCCGGAGCAGCGCAGGGCCAGCAGCTACATGCTGTTGTTTCGCAGCCCCGAGGCTGAAGCGAGACTATCTGTCGATGATTTCTCCCCGCTGTTAAACATGGCCTTCGGGGAAATTATTAAAAGCGGCGTTCTGAAAGACGAGGATATCCGGGGCTACAAGCAGGCCTGGTCACAGCCGGGCGCGCTGACCGGGGGATTGAACTACTACCGGGCTGCCGATGTGGCGGCCCTTGAGAATCCCGAGGAAGAGATCAAGAAGCCCGCTGCTGCTTCTGCGCTGCCCAAAATCACACTGCCAGTACTGGTGATCTGGGGGGAGAAAGATACTGCCCTCTTAACCGGGTGCATCAGGGGGTTGGATGAATACGTGACGCAGTTGACTGTCAGGAGGTTGCCGGACGCTTCGCACTGGGTAGTACGAGAGAAACCGCAAGTGGTAAATTTCCTGGTCAGGGAATTCTTAACGAAATAGACCGGTTCAGAAGCCGTTTTGAGGGCTGAGATCCCTCAACAGCTCATCGGAGTTATCGACCTTTATATCGGGCACTTCCATGCGCGTGATATTGTCACCCCTGCGGATGGCCAGTTGCACGCTGTCGCTGCCCGGATGCCTTCGCAGTATATCCAGAACCTTTTGCAGGTATTCAAGGTCTTTCTGCGAGTCGTCACTCTGCCTGATATTGATTATTAACGTCCTGGGCTTTGCATGGTTGTTTACCCTGCCGTTATCGGGCTTTACCGGCTCTGCCTTGACCGGCTCCGGTTCATAGCGGCTGACCTTGGTGCAGTTGACATTGGCCCTGTCCTCCCTGACCCTGACATTGCCCTCCACCAGCAGGATGCTGCCGTCCACCCACAGATCCTGCGTCTGCGAGTAGACGTCCGACCACACGGTCACCTCGATGTTGCCGTTGAGGTCCTCGAATGTGGCTATGATAAAGAGCCGGTTGTTCCTGGTTGTCACGTGCCTTACGCCGGTAACCATCCCGGCCACGATGACCTTTTCGCCGGCCATCTCGTTGTTTATCTCGCCGCACATCACGGTGGCGTGCTCGGCCAGCCTGGAAGCCATCGCGGAAAGCGGGTGCTCGGAGAAGTAAAAACCCATCAACTCCTTCTCCCAGAGCAGCCTTTCCTGTAGGGTGACATCGAAATCTTCCAGTTCCAGGGCCGGCAGGGGAACATCCACGCTCTTCCCGAAAAGATCGAACATGCTGGACTGCCCGGACAGCCGCTGCCTCTGCTCTCGCTGGGAAAGCGATACGATGCGGTCCAGTGCGGCCAGCAGAGAGCCACGCTGGCCCAGGCCATCGAGTGCACCGGCCTTGATCAGGCTTTCGATCACTTTTTTATTAACATTGCGCAGGTCAACGCGGCGGCAGAAATCCTCGATCGACTTAAATTCCCCGCCTTTATCCCGGGCCTCGGCTATAGGCTGCACGGCGTTGGAGCCCACGTTCTTGATGGAAGCTAGGCCAAACCTTATGCCCCGTTTTGCCCCGTCCGCCTCGATGGTGAAATACGCGAAGCTGTGGTTAACGTCCGGGTTTAGTACCTCTATACCCATCCGCCTGCATTCGGAAATAGCGGCGGCCAGGCGATCGGTTTTGTCGTAATAGGTATTGAGGAAGGCGGTCATATACTCGATGGGGTAATTGGCCTTGAGATATGCCGTCTCGTACGCTATGCGCGCATAGCTCACGCTGTGCGACTTGTTGAAGGCGTAGCCGGCAAAGGGCTCGATCAGGCTGAAGATGGCGCCGGCCTCGTTCTCCGTGTAGCCCTTGGTCCTGGCGCCGTCTATGAAATTCTGCCTCTCCTTCTTCATCACGGCCGCGTCCTTTTTGCCCATGGCCTTGCGAATGATGTCGGCGCGGCCCAGGCTGTAGCCGGCAAAACGCTGAACTATAAACAGTACCTGGTCCTGGTAGACGATGACGCCGTAGGTGTCCTCGAGGATGGGAAGCAGGTCCGGGTGAGGGTAATGGACCGATTCCAACCCGTGCTTGGCCCTGATGAAAGTGGGTATGTGCTCCATTGGGCCGGGGCGATAGAGGGCGACCATGGCCGCTATGTCAGTGAACTTGGTCGGGCTGAGCTCCTTGATGTAGCGCCGCATGCCCGGGCTTTCAAGCTGGAAGATGCCCATGGTTTCGCCGGACGAGAAGAGTTCAAATGTCTTTGCATCATTGATCGGTATCTTGAGCAGGTCCAGTTCGATGCCGTGCTGTTCGCGGATGACGTCCCTGGCCTTGGCAAGCAGGGTGAGGTTTGCCAGGCCCAGGAAATCGAGCTTGAGCAGGCCCAGCCTGGCCACGTTGTCCATGGAGAACTGGGTCATGGCCGAGTGTTGTCCGCTGTCACGGCTGGCGCGCTGCAGGGGCAGGTACTGGGTCAGGGGCTCGCGCGATATCACAACGCCGGCGGCGTGCGTGCTGGAATGCCGTGAGATGCCCTCCAGCTTTTTAGCCGTATCGATCAGCTTGCGCATCATCTCATCGGCGCTATACATGTCGGACAGCTCCTTGACCTCCATCAGGGCATCTTCCAGGCGGATGTTGGGCCTGGCCGGAATCAGGCGGGCTACCTGGTCGACGGAGCCGTAATTCATGCCAAGCGCCCGGCCCACGTCCCTTATGGCCGCCCTGGCGCCCAGCGTGCCGAAAGTGATGATCTGGGCAACATGATCGCTGCCGTATTTCTGGTTGGCATAGGCGATCACCTCCTCCCGCCTGTCATCCTGGAAATCGAGGTCGATATCCGGCATCTCGCGGCGCTCGATGTTGAGGAAGCGTTCGAACACCAGGTTGTATATCAGCGGGTTGATGTCAGTGATGCCCAGGCAGAAGAGGGCAAGACTGGCGGCGGCGCTGCCGCGCACACCGAAGAATATACCGTTCGTTCTCACAAATGACACAAGGTCGTGGACCACCAGGAAATAGTCTGCGAACTGTGTTTTCTCGATCACGTCCAGCTCATATTCAAGCCGCTTCTCGGTTGCAGTATCGGCATCCGGTAGCCTCTCTTTGAGACCCCTCCAGCACAGTACCGACAGGTACGAATGCGAGGTTTTCCCCTCCGGCAGGTCCACCTGGGGGAGATGGGGCTTACCGAACTCGATCTCGAGGTTGCAGAGGGAATCTATGACCCCGGCATTTTCGATGGACTCGGGTATGTCGGCGTACTGCTCCCGCATCTCCTGCTCGGTTTTCAGGTAAAAGAAGTCCCCGTCCATCTTGAGCCGCTTCTCGTCGTTGACCGTGGTGTTGGTGCCGATACACAGTATGATGTCATGGAGATAGGCGTCTTCTTTATTGATATAGTGGACATCGTTGGTCGCCACGATAGGTATATCCAGCGTCCGGGCCAGATGGAGCAAACCATTATTGATCTTTTCGATCTCCGGCACCGGGTGCCGCTGGATTTCTATATAGTAATGAGGGAAGTTGCTTTTGTACCAGGCCGCCGCCTCCTCGGCCTCGGCCAGCCTGTTCTGCAATATCAGGCGTCCAAGTTCGCCCTGGGCGCAGCCGGAAAGCACTACCAGCCCGTCCTTGTGTTTACACAACAGCTCCTTATCGATACGTGGCTTGTAGTAGAATCCCTCGAGGTTAGCCAGGGTCACCAGTTGAATCAGGTTGTTGTAGCCTGTATGATTCTGCGCCAGGAGAGTGGCATGGTAACTGGTCTTATCGGAGGTGTCCCTGCTGTGGTAGTCGCCGGGAGCAATATAGATCTCGCAGCCTATGATGGGCTTGATGCCGCACTCCCTGGCTATCCTGTAGAAATCGATAACGCCGTACATATTGCCATGGTCTGTTATAGCCAGGCTGCGCATGCCGAGGTCCCTTGCCCTGTGAATGAGGGGAACGATACGGCAGCACCCGTCAAGCAAGCTGTACTCGGTATGAACGTGAAGGTGGGTAAACATAAGGCACAACCGGAGATTTGGTATAAAATTATAACACAAGTTTTTTAAGCCAATCAGGGGTTAACGCGTGAAAATAATCTGGCATACAGAGGCAAGGAAATGAAAATGAAAGCGCTTCGTCTGCTGGGCGGATTGGCCCTGGTCATCCTGGCGGTATCGATACCGCTCCTCATCATCTCGGGCACAGTAAACGTCTTCGCCCACTCCGCTGACCTCTACAAGTACGGCTTTTCCAAATACCGGATAAGCGCAGCCACGGGCATTAGCAACGAGCAATTGAACGGTGTGGCTCAACGGATGGTGGATTTTTTCAACGGGAGACTATCTTCTCCACAGATGACTGTCCGGGTGAAGGGCCTGGACCGGGAGCTGTACAGTCAGAAAGAGCTGGTGCACCTTGATGACGTGCGTAGCATCATCTCGATCTTCAAGATACTTCAAGTCGCGGCTATTTTAGCTTTCCTGGCGGCGGGCGCTTCGGTCTTTGCCCTGCTGGGAATGCGCAAGCTCCTGCGCGGGATCCAGGCCGGATCAATTGTCACACTGTCGTTGATGGGACTACTGGTGGTCTGGGCGCTGATCGATTTCGACAGCCTGTTTTACCTGTTCCACATCATAAGCTTCTCCAACGACCTGTGGCTGCTGGACCCCTCAAAAGATTACCTGATAATGATGTTCACCGGGAGCTTTTTCTATGACTCCGCCATAATGGTCATAGCAACTATTATGGCAGAGGCTGTAATTCTGGGACTGGTCACGTGGGTGATCGAAAAAACGATGCTTGCCAGGCCCGGGTGAGCCCGGCATTTATTGATGGCGGCCGGCAACGCTGTCAGCCGCAGGTGGAGCAGTTGGAGGACGTGCATCCGCCGCAGGAGCTGCCGCCACCGGAAGGCACGTGATCAAGCATGCTCATATCAGACTTGGAGCGTGAAACGAATTTAGATATGGCACGCCCGGAGCGAGACTTACATGCGGGGCAGGCGGCGTCTTCTTCCGACCTCGATAGGGACCTTAGTTGTTCGAACCGGATGTGGCACTTGGGGCAGATATATTCGTAGATTGGCATACACTTTTCTCCAAAGAGATTTTGCGAAATTTAGACGCAATAGTCAAATGTTGCGGGGCTATTTTATTTGTAGTACAATTGTGTTAATATAACATTAAACAGGTTCGATTACCGGGTTTTGAATAACATCGCAGGAGGAGAAAATGGAATCGGATAAAGTAAGGGTTGAAAAAGGCAAGGCATTGGACATGGCCATAAGCCAGATCGAGAAGCAGTACGGGGCGGGCTCTATTATGTCGCTGGGTGAGAGGCAGGCCAGGGTGAAGGTCGAAGTCATCCCCACAGGATCGCTGAGCCTTGACCTGGCGCTGGGTGTGGGGGGAATACCGCGGGGTCGCATAACCGAGATATATGGGGCGGAGGCGTCGGGCAAAACCACGCTGGCGCTCAATATAATTGCCCAGGCGCAGAAAATGGGCGGGTTGGTGCTGTACATCGATGCTGAGCACGCGCTCGATACCAATTACGCTGCAGTCTGCGGCGTCAACGTGGACGCCTTGAAAGGGGCCCAGCCCGGTACGGGTGAGGAGGCGCTGGATATCACCGAGCGGATGGTGAGGACTCATGCCCTGGACGTGGTTGTTATCGACAGCGTGGCTGCCCTTGTTCCCAGGGCGGAGATCGAAGGGGAGATGGGTGATTCTCACGTGGGCCTGCAGGCCAGGCTGATGTCGCAGGCGTTGCGCAAGTTGACTCACGAGATCAGCAAATCCAACACGGCCGTTATTTTTATTAACCAGTTGCGGGAGAAGGTCGGAATCATCTTCGGCAACCCGGAGGTGACGCCGGGCGGCAGAGCGCTTAAGTTCTACAGCTCTATCCGGATAGACCTGCGTAAATCAGAGACCATCAAAAACGGCAGCGAGATCATAGGAAACCGTGTGCGCGCCAAGGTGGTCAAGAACAAGGTGGCATCGCCTTACCGCGTGGCAGAATTTGACATAATGTTTAACTGCGGGATCAGCAAAGAGGGCGATATAATTGACCTGGGAGTAAGCACGGGGATCATTAAAAAAGCGGGTGCGTTCTTCGACTTCGCCGGCGCCAAGTTGGGGCAGGGCAGAGAAAAGGCGCGCGAATACCTGGTGCAGCACCCGGAAACGGCGGTTGAGATAGAAAAGCAGATACGCCAGGTCGCCATGTCCGGCCAGGCCAGCGGACCTGCCGGTAAGGAAGCAGTTGAGTAAGAGCGAAGCTGGACCCGGGTCCAAAGATGACGACTTCGGGACCTGTTACGAGGCGGCCCTGCATTATATCGAGTACAGGCCGCGTAGCGAGGCGGAGGTCAGGCGTCACCTGCAGTATAAACGCAGGTTTCAGGAAGCGTCAGTAAGCCGTGCCGTCGCTAAACTGCGGGAGCTTCAGCTCATCGATGACAGGGCGTTTTCCCAGATTTGGGCCAGGGACCGGGTCTTGAACCGGCATAAGAGCAGACTTATGGTCAGACGCGAGCTGATGCAGAAAGGCGTGGATAGCGGGATAATCGAAAGTATAACCAATGATATCGATGATGAGGCCAATGCGCTGAGGGCGGGCATGAGCAAGGCAAGGTCGCTCAAGAGCCTTGATTACCAGGAGTTTTATAAGCGGCTGGCTTCTTATTTGAGCAGGAAGGGTTACGGGGCCGAGCTTGTCCAGCGGGTTGTAAGGCGGTTGTGGGACGACAGAATGGGCGATACGGCGGGAAAATAGTAAATATTTTCGTCAAAACTGGTTATCTGCAATCAAAGAATAGTATAATAATTATCGAGGTTTAACAAAATGTACAACCTGAAATGGTTTATTTATAAAGAGAGGCAACTGTATTATGGACTGGATATACTATGTGATAATCGGCCTTGTAGCCGTGTTGTTTCTACTGGTGGGGTACTTCGCCCGGCAACTACTGGCAAATCAACAGATACGGAACGCGCAGAGAGAAGCAAAAAAGCTCCTTGAGAGCGCTCAGGCCAAGGCTGAGCAGAGGGTGCAGGACGCCAAGGAAGAGGCGGTAAAGGTCAGGGCGGCGGCTGAGGCGGACAGCAGGGAACGAAGATACGAGCTGCAAAGGCTCGAAAGACGGTCAAGCCAGCGCGAGGAACGACTCGAGCGAAAACTCGAAGCCCTGGATCTCAGGGAGCGCAGATTGGTTGGCAGGGAAAAGGAAATCGACACCGTCAGGGAGCAGGTGGAAGAGGTAAAGGGGCAGCAGTTGAAGCGCCTGGAAGCGATCTCGGAGATGTCCAGCGACCAAGCCAAGCAACAGCTTTTAAACACCGTAGAAGATGAGATCAAGGAAGATGCGTCGCGACGAGTGCGGGAATGGGAAGTCCGCTTCAAGGACGAGATAGACAATAAGGCCAGGGACATACTGGCAACCACCATACAGAGATGCGCCACCGACGTCGTATCTGAAACCACTGTCTCCAATGTGCCCCTTCCCAGCGATGACATGAAAGGGAGACTGATCGGCCGCGAGGGCCGTAATATACGCGCCATGGAGCAGGCCACAGGCGTCGACCTCATTATCGACGATACTCCGGAGTCGGTCACCATCTCCAGCTTCGACCCCATTCGCAGGGAAATAGCCAGGGTCGCACTCACCAACCTTATCCTGGACGGGCGCATACACCCGGCCAGGATCGAGGAAGTAGTGGAAAAAGCCAAAACCGAGGTTGAGTCCACCATACGACTTGAGGGAGAGCAGGCTGCACGCAAAGCCGGCGTGCAGGGCCTTCACCCCGAGTTGGTCAGACTGCTGGGACGGCTCAAGTTCCGGACCAGTTATGGGCAGAATGTGCTGACGCACAGCCTGGAGGTGGCGCATATCGCCGGCATGCTGGCCGCCGAGATCGGAGCAAACGTCACATTGTCCAAACGCGCCGCCCTTCTGCACGATATCGGCAAGGCCGTGGACCACGAGGTGGAAGGGCCGCACGCCCTGATCGGCGCTAACCTTGTCAAACAATGGGACAAGTCGATGGAAGTGGTGCAGGCTATATCAGAGCATCATGGCGAGGCCACCACGACCAGTTCCCTGGGATTTATCCTGGCTACGGCAGACCAAATCAGCGGCTCCAGGCTGGGGGCCAGGCGCGAGTCACTCGACCAGTACATCAAGCGCATAGAGGCGCTGGAAAACGTTGCCAGCAGCTTCCCCGGCGTTGAAAAGGCCTTCGCCATCCAGGCTGGCCGCGAGGTGCGTATCATCGTTAAGCCGGACCAGGTGGATGACCTGGCGGCCATGAGGCTGGCGCGCGATATCGTTAAGAAAATCGAGGAAAGCCTCGAGTATCCCGGCCAGATAAAGGTTACGGTAATGCGTGAGGTGAGGGCGGTAGATTACGCTAAATGATTAATAAGAGGTAGATTTTTGAATATCCTGGCTGTCGGTGACGTCATAGGTAAGCCTGGCAGGAGAGCCTTAGAGCAATTTCTGCCAGGCTTAATTAATGAATACGATATTGAACTGGTGGTGGCCAACGGCGAAAATTCCGCCCACGGTATAGGCATTACGGTCAAAACGGCGCAGGACCTGCTCGATGCGGGTGTGGATGTCATAACCAGCGGAAACCATATCTGGGCTCAGCGCGATATCATCAGTTGCATGGACGGGGACTTGCCCATCATACGGCCGCTCAACTTTCCTCCCGGTGTGGCCGGCCGCGGCTGCATTGAGGCCAAGGGCGTCCTGGTTGTCAATCTGATAGGTCGCATATTCATAGGTCAGGCGGATTGTCCCTTCCGGGCCATGGATGCTCTGCTGTCCTCGCTGAACCCCCTGCCCAAAGTGATACTGGTTGATTTTCATGCCGAGGCTACATCCGAGAAAATTGCTCTGGGGCGCTACCTTGACGGGCGCGTGAGCGCGGTACTTGGCACCCATACCCACGTGGGCACTATGGACAGTCATATTCTCCCCGGAGGAACGGCCTATGTTACAGATATAGGCATGGTCGGTCCGATGGATTCCATCATAGGTGACGATGTCGACAATGTGCTCAACTGCTTCCTGACAGGACTTCCTCACCGGCTATCGGTCGGCAAGGGCCGGGCCGCCCTTGACGCCATGTTGCTGGATATCGACGCGGATACGGGCAGGGCCCTCAGCATCGAACGCATTAGGCGTGAGGAGCAGGATACTTGAAATACGACCTGCACCTGCATACCACAGCATCGGACGGGCGGCTGACGCCCTCTGAACTGGTTGCCCTAGCGCTGGAGCGGGGTCTGGAAGTCATTTCAGTCACTGATCATGACAGCGTGGGTGGGATTGGTGAGGCACTGGTTGCCGCCGGCAGTGGGGGCAGGATGACGGTAATACCCGGGGTGGAGATAAATACAGACCTGGCTACGGGTGAGCTACACGTGCTGGGCTATTTTATAGATTATTTGGATGGAGATCTGGTAGCCGCGCTGGCAAGGATAAGGGAATCGCGTGTCGGCAGGGCCCAAAAAATGCTGGCCAAACTGCGGGAACTGGGGCTGCCGCTGGAATGGCAGAGGGTGCAGGACCTGGCCAGGGGCGAATCGATCTGCCGGCCACATATAGCGCAGGCCATGCTGGAGAAAGGGTACGTCTCCGATGAGAAGGAAGCCTTCGAAAGATATATAGGCAGAGACGGCCCGGCCTATGTAGGACGGGAGAAGGTCGGGCCTGCCGATGCAGTCGGGATCGTTAAAAATGCGGGCGGCATACCGGTTCTGGCCCACCCGGCCGATATTGCGAATGTGGACAACCTCATAGTCGAGTTGAAGGCAGCCGGCCTGGCCGGGATCGAGGCCTACTACGGGCAGTACGACAGCAAGACCGTCAGGAGAATTGTTAAGATGGCGGACCGTCATGCCCTGCTGACCACGGGCGGTACCGATTACCATCATTTTCAGGATGATAGAGAGACCCAGCTAGGATCAGTGGACATACCGCTAAGCTCGATCGAGAATTTATTTGCGGCTGCCGGAAAGACGTTCGGGCCGGCTTAGCTCCTTCCAGAGTCTGCCAATCTGTTTAGCCGTTCCCCGCCAAACGCAGCCATATTTCAGTTAAAAAGCGGATGGAACAAGCTATAAAAAAGTAATATAATAGTGCGGTTTTAAGGAAATAATCTCGGAAGGAGTAACATGGAAGCATCACGAGAAATTTTCTGGCATATCCCATTATTAGTACAGCTAAGTGTTTACTTTGCGGCGGCCGCCGCCATAGCGCTGATCGGCTACTCGGTATACAGGCGCTACCAAATGTGGACGCTGGGCAAGCCTGACAAACGCTTCGACAACCCGGTCAGGCGCATCGGCGAATTCATCAAACTGAGTATTCTGGACGGCGCGTTCCATATAAGGTTCTTGAGAGAGCCTTATCCCGGTATCATGCATTTCCTCATCTTCGTGGGCTGCATACTTCTCTTCATCGGCGCCGGACTGGACTTCCTGAACCACTACGTTTTCGAGCCATTTCACGCTGCCTTCATTCACGGCCCGGTGTATATTTACCTTGGCGGTGTGTGGAACATCGCCGGGGTCATGGTGCTGATCGGCCTGCTGATGGCCTTTATACGGCGCTATATACAGAAGCCCAAGAGGCTTAACACGGTCCTGGACGACGGCGTGGCCCTTTTCCTCATATTCATCGTTGTGATCACTGGTTTCTTCCTTCAGGGCTTCAGGATAATTGGCGCTACCCCCGAGGGCCTGGGCCTGACCCAGCCCGAGTATTATTTACATCCCGAATGGGGGCAGGCACGTTTCGGCGGATTCTGGATTGCCGGACTGTTCGCGGGGCTTCCCGAAGCATCACGCCTGCTGTGGTACCAGATCCTCTGGTACGGTCACGTCATAATCACCGTGGGCGCGGTCTTCTATGTTATCGTGGCGTGGGACAAGCTGACACACATCCTCGTCTCACCGGTCAACGTGCTATTTAAGACCTCCCGGCCCAAGGGCGCTCTCAGCCTGGTAGACCTTGAAAATGCCGAGACCTACGGCATAGGCAAAATCGAGGATTTTACCTGGAAGCAGTTATTCGACCTGGATGCCTGTACCAACTGCGGCCGCTGCCAGGACAGGTGTCCTGCCTACCTGACGGACAAGCCTCTTTCACCGCGGCAACTGGTGCAGGACCTCAAAGCACACTGGCTGGAGCGCTCCCCCGCGCTGCTGGCGGAGAAGAAGGCCAAAGCAAAAGCCGCCAAAGCCGGTGGCGAGGCTGCCCCTGCTGAAGAAGCAGCCGGAAGCTCCAAAGCCATGGTGGGCGAAATCATCACGGAAGATGTTATCTGGGCTTGTACAACCTGCCGCGGCTGCCAGGACATCTGCCCGGTATTTGTTGAGCACATAGACAAGATAATCGATATGCGGCGTCACCTGGTGCTGGACCTGGCGCAGGTACCCGAAACCGGCCTGGCGGTATTGCAGTGCATTGAGGCCAGGGGACACAGCTGCAAGGGTACTACCCTCACCAGGACCGACTGGACTACCGGCCTGGATATCAAGCAGTTATCCGAAGATCCGAACGTTGAATACGTATTCTTTGCCGGCTGTGCGGCATCCCTCGAGGAGAGGAGCACCAAGATAGCCATTGCCATTGCGAAGATACTTAAGGCCGCAGGTGTGAAATTTGGCATCTTGGGCGCCCAGGAGATGTGCTGCGGCGAGCCGGCCAGGAGGCTGGGCAACGAGTACCTCTATCAGACACTGGCTGCCAACAACGTAGAGCAGTTCAAGGGTTACAATATCAAGAAGATCATCACCATGTGCCCGCACTGCTTCAACACCCTGAAGAACGAGTATCCGCAGTTCGGCGGCAACTTCGAGATCATCCATCACAGCACCTTTATCTCCCAGCTTATCAGCGAGGGCAAGATCAAGCCTGTGAATATGAAAGAGAACAGGATCACCTACCACGACTCCTGCTACCTGGGCAGGCACAACGACATATACAATCCCCAGAGGCATGTGCTGCAGACTATTAATAAACTCCCTCTGCTGGAGATGGAGCGCTCGCGTAACAACGGTTTCTGCTGCGGCGCCGGCGGCGGTCGCTTCTGGATGGAGGAGCGCATCGGCAAGCGTATCAGCGAGGTGCGTATCGAACAGGTCGTGGAAACCGGGGCTGATATCGTAGCCTCAGCCTGTCCCTACTGCGTCCAGATGTTCACCGACGCCATCAAAGCCAAGGGCGTGGAGGAGAAACTGATCGCCAGGGATATCGCGGAACTGGTCGCGGAATCGATGGAACTGAAATAGCTGCGCGTTAATAAGTTAATGAAGGGGCCAGTGCGTATTGCGTACCGGCCCCTTTTGGATTTCCATGGTAAAATCAAGAAAATCCATAACCAATGCAAACCGAAGTTTGGTAAAGTCAGGAGGCAATGATGAAGAGGATAGTAGACAAATTTGGCAAACTGATCACAGCGTCCTTTTTCATTATGGCTATTGGCATAGTGACTTTTTTGCTGGTAATTCCTTTATATCACTACTTTGGTATAGATACGGATATAGTGGGATTACTTATCTTAGACCTGGGCATGGTAATCTGCATGATAGGTGTAATCCGCAGGTATAAGCCGCACGGATTATGGTTAGTGGCAGTAGTAATACTCACTCTGGTCCTGAGTACACCGATCGTGTTTTTCATTATTAGCCTTGTTTACTATCTTATAACAGGTAAACCACTGGGAGGTTGAGGGGGAAGCTAAACGGGAATTCAAAAAGTTAAGCAGAATTTCAATGGTAAACGAACGTAAAAGGTTAAGCGAATCTTGGAAAAGGGATTTGGCTCCTCGGGTAGGATTCGAACCTACGACCTAGCGGTTAACAGCCGCCCGCTCTACCGTTGAGCTACCGAGGAATGTGTCCAGTATTGGCCGTTACCCCGTGTTTCACGGCACAAACGAGATATTATAACATCGACTCTCCCGCGAGAGCAAAAAAGTCATCTTGGGGGACGGCCCATCAGCTTTGAGTATATGCCCTTTACCTGCTGCATGGTTTCGTCCAGGGTACTGTCGTTATTTACCACGAAATCGGCATACCTGGTCTTCTCGCTTACAGGAAGCTGAGTCCTAATCCTGTTACGGGCGTCTTCCTCCGGCATGCCCCTGGCGATCAGCCGCTCGAGCTGAACATCCGGTGAGGCGGAAACAACGATTATCTTGTCCACCAGCAGGTGCGCAATCTCCGGCCCCGCCTCCAGCAGCAGCGGAACGTCCTTGATAATCAGCCCGTCCGGGTCAGCCCGCCTTCTTTCTTCGACCAGCCTCTGGTCCTCTGCAAGCACCGCCGGGTGAACAATTGAGTTCAATTTCTGCAATTTAACAGGGTCACTGAATACGATATCGGCCAGCGCCAGCCTGTTAATGCTGCGGTCGTCGTTTAACACGGCACTGCCGAAGTAGTCGGCGATGGCCTGCCAGGCCGGTCTGCCGGGCTCGACCACCTCGCGGGATATTTTATCGTGGTCTATAACGAAAGCGCCCAGCTCCGCGAACATGCGCGCGACAGTGCTCTTGCCAGTGCCTATAGTGCCCGTAACTCCGGCTATAATCATTGGTGGTTATTGCCGGCCGAGCCGCAGAACCTGCCTGCTTTGAGCTCGGCCATCAGCTCCCCTTCATTGCGTATATCGTTCTCAAAAATGGTGATGCACTTGCCCATTTCGTCCAGAAAATGTGCGTCGCTGCCGCCGGATGTCTGGAATCCCAGTTTATCAGCAAGCCGGCATGCGAAAACATTGTTGCCCTCCATGTTGCGGCCGTTGAATCCCTCGAGGGCATCTACTTTGTCGAAGACGGGACGCTGGAGCACCAGCTCCGCCGCCGTCTGGAAATCCGTTATGGAGTTACAGGGATATCCCCGGAAGGGATGCGCCGCGATCATAAAGGCGGCTGACTCTTCAGACAGTCTGCGCAGGGTATCTATATCAATGACGGTGGTGAAATTGATATTGAGGCCGAAGACCAGTATCTCGCCGCCCTCTTTTATCATCACCTCAACCCCGCGGAATACCGGAAAGTCGTACTTTGCGCTGAGCTCCTCGACCTCAGGAAGATCCCAGGCCCGGTCGTGCTCGGTAAAACACAGGCCGTCAAGGCCCAGTTCCCGCGCCTTAATAATGGCCGCTTCGGGGTCCAGCCTGCTGTCGGGGGACAGCTTACTCGTGTGTATATGCAGGTCTATTTTCAATTTACTTGTTCACCAGGATTTCGTGATGCTGGATATTTTGAGAAGATGATATGCCTTTCCGGCAACACTTGCCTGAATTGATTTGCAGGCGAATTATAGCAGCAGTTTCGAAATTTGACTACCAATCGCGCCTTGTCTATTATTGCATTATATAGGGAGGTGTTGTGATGGCTGGGCAAAAAGTGATCGTTACCGCCGCTTTAACCGGGTCTGCTCATTTTCCAAGTATGTCGCCCTATCTGCCCCTGACACCCGCGCAAATTGTTGAGGAAGGCATCAGGGCTGCGGACGCAGGCGCGGCCATACTGCATATCCACGTCAGGAACCCGGAAAACGGTATGCCCTCCCCCGATATCGATACCTTCCGCGAGGTGCTGACCGGCATCAAGAAAGATTCAGACGCGGTGATCTGCGTCAGCACGGGTGGCGGCATGGGCATGAGCACGGAGCAGAGGGCCTCCCCGGTGACAACCTTCAGGCCGGAGATCGCCTCGCTCAATTTCGGATCGATGAACTTCTCGGTTTTTCACGTGGCTGAAAAGATCAAGGACTGGAAGTACCCCTGGGAAAAACTGGGCATGCTGGCCAGCGAGGACTATATCTTCCCCAATACCTTCAAAACACTGCGCGAGTTCCTGTCTCTGTTTTCTGCCAGCGACACCAAGCCTGAGGTGGAGATATACGACCTGGGCATGGTCAATAACCTGGCCTTCATGATAGGACGGGGGCAGCTCAAGCCGCCTGTGCATATCCAGTTCGTAACCGGCACGTTGGGAGGTGTGCCGTCAACGGTTAACAGCCTTGTCACCCTGGTAAACGCTGCCAGGGACGCCCTGGGGGCGGGCAACTTCACCTGGTCGGCTATCGGCGCAGGAAGGTTCCAGATGCCCATCTGTACTGTAGCGATGGCTATGGGAGGCCATGTCAGGGTCGGTATGGAGGATAACCTCTACCTGAGCAAGGGTGTGCTGGTCAAGAGCAACGCCGAGTTGGTGGAGAAGATTATTCGTATTATGAAGGAGCTGGGTATGGAGCCGGCCAGCGCACAGGATGCCAGGGCCATCCTGGGACTTAAGGGCCTTGACAAGGTAAACTACTGAGGCGGAGCCCCCGTCCGTGGGAGCCCCGGCTGATTGAAATTTCAATAAATAATCTATAAAGTATAGAGGGGTTTAAAAGCCCCTCTATTCTTAATTGCCAGGAGGAAGTGATGCCAGCTTACCACGATCTTACATATGATGTTAAGGGGCACGTCGCTGTGATTACGCTTAGCCGGCCCGGCGCCATGAACGCGTGGTGCAGGGGTATGAATGAGGAGCTAAGGCAGGTCGCCATAGAGATCGATAACGATCCCAATGTCAGGGTGGCGATCATCACCGGGTCCGGAGAGAAGTCCTTCAGCTCCGGCATAGACCTCAAGAAGATAGCCGCCGGTGAGGCCTTCATCACCGGACCCGACATACGTGACTACCACGACGGTATCCGCAAGCTGCGCGATGTCTTTACCATGTATGAGAAGCTGGCTGTGCCTGTGATCGCCGCCATAAACGGCTATTGCCTGGGTGGTGGGCTCGAACTGGCCCTGGCCTGCGATATCAGGTTTGCGGTTGAGTACTCGGTTTTTTCCCTGCCGGAGGTCCAACTGGGCATCATACCAGACCTGGGCGGTTGCCAGCGTCTGCCCAGGGCGGTGGGTATCGGCAAGGCCAAGGAGCTGATTTACACTGGCAAAAGGATAGAAGCGCCAGAGGCGCTGCGCATAGGCCTGATACAGCAGATTTTTGCCAAAGGAAAGCTCATGGAGGAGGCGCTTAAAACGGCCAATGAGATCGCCGGCTACAACCCGGTGGTGGTGCAGGCGGCCAAAAGGGCCTGCAACGTAGCCATGTCATACCCGCTGGAAATCGGGCTGAGCTTCGAAACCACTTCGTCGGCCTTCACCATGAACGAACCACAGTTCGGGCCCCGTCCTTTCCCCATAAAATAGAGTATTGCAGGATCTTGCTTGATAGAGAATGTGGCTACAGTCATAGCTGTCTGCAGGAGCGACGCAAAAGGCGTCTGCAAGGCGCCGGTTGCATCGGCCGTCTTCAAGGTGGGCACAGGATTGGAGGGGGACGCACATGCAGGGGGCGATGCCGTGCGGGAAGTCAGCCTGCTGGCGCTTGAGAGTATAGCCAAGATGAATTGTGGTGGCAGGGAATTCAAGCCCGGGGACTTCGCGGAAAATATTACAACCAGCGGCATAGAGCTTGCCTCCTTAGCGATCGGCACAAGACTGCAGGCAGGCGGCGAGGTGACGCTCGAGATCACGCAGATCGGCAAGAAATGCCACAGCGGGTGCGCCATCTTTAAAGAGGTCGGGAACTGCATCATGCCCAAGGAAGGAGTATTCGCCAGGGTCATCGCAGGGGGCACTATCCGGCCCGGCGACCAGATACAGCTGCTCAGATAGATATCGTGCCTTTCAGGTAGGGTACCGCCCTTCCGCTTATCTCCACCCTATCGCCCAGATTCCTGCAGAACAACTCGCCGCCGCGCGTGGATAACTGATAGGCATGCAGCGTGTCCTTCTTCAGACGCTGTGCCCAGAAAGGGATCAGAGTGGAGTGGGCTGAGCCGGTGACCGGGTCCTCATTTATACCGACGGCCGGGGCGAAACAGCGTGAGACGAAGTCCGCTCCATCCCCCGGAGCCGATACGATTACTCCCAGGCAGTCCAGCTGTTTGAGCAGTCCAAAATCCGGATCAATGGACAATATCTCATCTTGGGTGTTGTATACAGCCAGGTAGTCCCGCGTCTTATAAAGCTCTGCAGGCTGTTTCCCGAGCGCCCGGTTGAGCAGGTCATTTTCTCCTGCTTTGACCGGCTCCATGGCAGGGAAATTCATCCTGATCAGGTCGCCGTCCTGAGTGACGGTCAGTTCCCCGCTTTTTGAGGAAAAGCTGATCTTGCCGGTGCTGTGATTGCAGTAGTTGAATATAACATAGGCGGCGGCCAGCGTGGGATGCCCCGCCAGTTCAATTTCGATTTTGGGCGTGAACCAGCGTATATCGTATTGTGTCCCTCTCTTCACGAAAAAGGCGGTCTCAGACAGGTTATTCTCCTCGGCGATCCTCTGCATCAAGCCGTCATCAATCCATTCGTTCAGCGGGCAGACGGCGGCAGGATTGCCGCCGAAAACATGGTTCGTGAATGCGTCGATCTGGTACAGCGGGATTTCCATAACCCGACCTCCTTCACACTAATGTGTACCGGATTATACCCAATTGACTCAAAATCTGTATACGCCATGAACGCATGCTGTAAAAAATGCATTTTTTTGTTTTACCCCCTTGACAAATAAAATAATAGTTGTATAATACATTAATTGTAAGGCACAATAATTGTATATAACAATGATAAACAAAGGGGGTAACAGGTGATATGACACCGGAACAGTTCAGCAGAAACGAAGATTTTGCCAGTGAAGTGCGGCGTCTGTTACGTCAGATAGTCAAGAGCAACCAGGGTTATGAAGAGGCCTGCGTGGCTTTCTTCGGGGTAACATCCTCCCAGGGCGGAACTCTACTCGCCCTCCCCCTGAAAAACACTCTGAGGATGAATGAATTGAGCAATAATGTGGGTGTGGACAAAAGTACCATGACCCGCATGGTTGACCAGCTTGTTGACAAGGGGTTGGCATATCGCAAAGTCGATGAGAAGGACCGTCGGCTGGTGCACATTGGATTAACGGATGCCGGGCGGCAACTGAATACGAAATTGGCTAAAGCACTCAAGGGCTTTTACAAGGACTCCCTGGGCGAAATCCGTGAAGACGAACGCGCGGCTATTATACAGAGCCTGGCAACGCTTAACGGAGCAATCTCCAGGGGAGTCGAGAACTGCTGCAAGAGATATTGTAACCGCTGAGGTACCTAAAGGAGGAGAGATATAGATATAGCGATATAGAGTAAACAGGTGTCCGGTCCGGATCAAATACTAATAAGGAGATAAGACATGTCATCATCGGAATCAAATAATGGACAGAGTGAAAATAAGGAGAGAAAGATGCAAAGCAAAGATTGGAGATTTGAAAGGTTGTCTTCCGGAATAGGCTGGGGACTTTTCTTTATACTCATAGGTGGACTGTTCTTCGCCGGCAATGAAGGCTGGCTGCAGGCAGCCTGGTGGACATACTTCGCTGTGGGCCTGGGCAGCATATTGGTGATCGGTTTTCTGATGCGTTTTTTCGGCGGGCTCGGTAACCGCTGGGGATCGATCGGCAGACTGGTTGTCGGTCTGGCCTTGATATACGTTGGACTTGCGTCTTTTTACGGTTTCGGCGACTGGTGGCCGCTGGCATTAATTGTCATCGGCGTCGGCTGCCTGGTCAAGGCGCTCTGGGTCAATAAACGTGAGTCCTATTCCCATTGAGGGATCTATTTACACATATAGCTTGCGTATGATACAAATATATAGGCAAATAAATTCGTAAATAGAGGAGTTAATTATGGCATCAAAATGTGCAACCTGCCCGATGAAAAAAAAGGCCGAGGCCAATCCCGAGAAACTCATGAGCAAGATCTGGAAATGGCACACTACCTGGTGTCCTGGATGGAAAGCCTATCAGAGGGAACTGGCAAAAAGTAATCAGCCAAAATAGGCAAATTGGCTGCCGAGCCAGGATTCGAACCTGGGCAAACGGATTCAAAGTCCGTCGTGCTACCACTACACAACTCGGCAGTTCGATTGTAAGGTTATCATAGTCATTTTAAGCCGGTCAATTTGGCAACAATAGAAATATTTTAGTTTTTGCCTAAACCTCCCGGCCCCGGCCTGCGTTTTATAAGTATCGGACAGAAAAATACGGCGCAGGAGCAGAAAAATGACAAAGAATAAAATGGTAGAGATGATCAACAAGGACGGAAAGTCGCTGGCACTGTTCACCGGCATGCTGCTGGATGGTATCCTGCTGATCACACTCGTGGTATATGCCGGAATACGCTTTGCGTTTTAACCGGGACAACTGATACTGCAACCGATTTAGCTGCCGTCGCCCTGCAGGGCGACGGCAATTTTTATACATTTTCCAATCAAGTGCTGGCCATTTCAAGGGAACTGGTGCCGAAGGTCGGACTCGAACCGACACGAGAGTTGCCCCTCAACAGTTTTTGAGACTGCCGCGTCTACCATTCCGCCACTTCGGCCCGGCCGGTTTGTGAGTGGTGCCGAGGCCCAGAATTGAACTGGGGACACGTAGATTTTCAGTCTACTGCTCTACCGACTGAGCTACCTCGGCGCGAACGATATTGTAGCCTCTAATCCAATGGTCTGTCAATTTCGCTACACTCGTATTTTCTCTGCCGGTAGGCAAAAGGTGTCACATTTAGTAATATGTAAATAATGTATCAATACCATTGCCCTTGTTGCCGCTCTCCGGTGGCCGCTGGCGAGCGGGCCTGCCGCAAATGCGGACAGCAGTTGACATGGACCCCCAACCATGCCGCTCATCAGGATGATGGCAGACAATCAGATGCCGATAAACAACCCAAGGTACGGAAATCCTGGCTGTGGCCGCTGCTGGCCCTGATAGTGGTTATAGTATTGGTGGGAGTGGGCAAATATATCCTGATGCGCATGGCGGAGAAACCGGCGGTCGCGCCGGCCGCGGAAAATTCTACACCCGCAGAACAGAATAGTCCGATTATCCCCGATATAAAGGCCCCGCTCATCAGTAACATCAGCGTCGATAATATCTCCTACAATTCGGTTGAGATAAAATGGACCACCGACGAACCTTCCACAAGCCAGGTAAACTGGAGGACCGCTGACAGCACTATATCCAGTACCGACGAAAAGGAGGCCATGGTAAATCAGCACGTTGTCGAGCTTACGGATCTCAAGAACAGGCAGAGGTATTATTTCAAGGTCAGGTCGGTAGACCAGTCGCACAACGAGGCAATTTCCATCGAAGATTCCTTTGATATCGGGCTGTCACACGGCGTGGCCAGTGTCGGCATAACAGGGGACAGTATGAAGACGGAGGAAACCCAACCTTCGGTTTTCCGGACCATAATCAGCGGGAAGGTGGTCAATACGGGCGATACGCCGATCCGCACCAGGGATATAGAAGTGTGGATAAAGATCACGGTCGCGGGGAAAGCGGGAACCAGTGAGGTCAAAGCCGAGCTCGATCCAACCCCCGATATTCTCAACCCTCTTTATGAGACAAGGTTCCGTGCTGTCGTACCCAACAGAACAGATCCAAAATATAGCATAGCGTCTAAAATAACCGGTCAATAGGATTGACGAGCCTGACGGACGTCAGGAGTGTTTGCTGCGCGCAGCGTCTGCGATCATGACGATTACCAGTGTGCCTACGATCAGGATGAACACGGGTATCATCACTAAGCGGATGTTGGGATAAGCAGCCGTCCAGTAGCGGAACCAGACCTTGCCGATGATATCTTCGCTGGGCACAAGCCAGCCGGTGTGCGAATCGTTGCTGTGATTGCGGTTGTCCCCGAGAACGAAGTACTGGCCTGCCGGCACCACGCGCTCGGGCATGAAATAACCGGGCGCCTCGTTGATATAAGGCTCCACCAGCTTCACGCCGTTTACGTAGACCGCCTTGTCCCTGATCTCAACCGCATCGCCCGGCACCGCTATCACCCTCTTGATAAAACACGAGGGATGCTGCGCGAAAAAGGGGTCGAAAACCGGCTTGGGATCGGTGCCGGGGGCGTAGAGAACTATTACATCTTCCCGGCGGGGCTGGCTGCCGAAAACGTATCCCAGCTTGTTGACTATGATCAGGTCGCCTTCCCGGAAGGTGGGAAGCATCGATACGTTGAAGACCTCAAAGCTCTTGATGGAGATCTGCAGACCGATGAAGATGATGGCTGCGATGAGCAGCGTAAATATGAACTCTCTTAATACCTTCAATGGCGGGTTCCGGATATTTGATCTGGGTAATTATATGATATAAGCTATATTTGTGCTAATCATAAACCTTTGTTGCATGTATTTCGTTCTTTATCTGATTATGTATTGCAGTCGACTACACAGTAAAAATAGTTATTCAGGAGGTTATCAGTAAATTGAGGAACGCAGTAATCATTTTAGCGGCGATCATTCTAGTCATAGCATCCCTGCTGGGCTGCGCCCCGGCGCCGGCGGTAGTATACCAGGGGGGTGTGCCGGCAACGTCAATAGTCTCCGGATCTAGCGGCATTATTGTCAGCCAGCAAAGCGTGGGCCTGTGGGTGAGTGGTATCGGCAAGACCACCGGAACGCCCGACGTGGTGTTGCTGACGTTGGGTGTTGAATCGCAGGCGAAGACCGTGGCGGAGGCACAGAAACAGGCCTCTGATGCCATGAACTCTGTCATACAGGTGCTGAAGAGCAACGGTATCCCCGACAAAGATATGCAGACAAGCCAGTTCAACATCCAGCAGGTCACCCGCTGGGACGACAAGCAGAGCATATATATTGTGGATGGCTACAAGGTGTCCAATATGGTGACTGCCAAGATCAGGGATATTGCCAGGGCCGGCCCCATCATAGATGCGGCTGCGGTTGCCGGGGGCGACCTCACCAGGGTCAACGGAATCGGTTTCACTGTTGACGACCCCACTCCCTACTACAAGATTGCCCGTGAAAAGGCAGTTCAGTACGCGATGGACAAGGCCAAACAGATCTCACAGGTATCAGGGGTCAAGCTGGGCAAGGTGCTGTATATATCCGAAGGCACCAATTATGCACCGGTCACACGTGAGAATTTCGCGATGAAATACGCCGCCATGGATGCAGCGCCGCCCTCCCCCACACCCATCAGCGCCGGGGAGCTGGAATTCCAGGTGACCGTCGATATGGTCTACGAAATAAACTAAATAGAGCCTAGTAGCAACTGGCTTCTTTACGATTTGGGTAAAGAGGCCAGTTCTTTTTGCTAAGGGAACGAGGGGATGTTAAAATTGACGCGTATTTGAACCTGTAACGGCTGACAGCCATTCAAAGACAGGCCCGCCTTCCCCTGATAATCCTTAGAGGTTCAAAATACAGGATGATATTGCAGATATGTTGAGCCGGCCCCTCGATTTTATGGCTTATGCGCTGTCCCTTGCCGAGTTGGCGCTGGGATACACCAGCCCCAACCCGGCAGTTGGAGCTGTAATCGAAAGGGATGGGCTGGTTGTTGGTCTGGGGCACACCCAGCAGCCGGGAATGGAGCATGCCGAGATTATGGCGCTCAACCAGGCGGGTGAAATGGCCCGTGGAGCTACGATGTATGTGACTCTCGAGCCTTGCTGCCACCACGGCAGGACCCCGCCCTGCACCGAGTCCATAATCAATGCCGGCATCTCCGAGGTCAATATCGCCGTAGCCGATCCCAATCCTAAAGTTTCAGGCCAAGGAATAGACTGCCTTATAGCAGCCGGCATCAAGACTAATATCGGGGAATACGAGCAGAAAGCCAGGGAGATTAACGAAGGTTATTTCAAATATATTCAAACAGGCATCCCGTTTGTGATTGCCAAATTTGCCATGAGCATCGACGGCAAGATAGCCACCAGGACGGGAGACTCCAAGTGGATAACCGGCGAAGAGGCGCGCAACTATGCCCACGGGCAAAGGCACAGTGTCGATGCCATCATGGTAGGAGCCGAGACCATAATCGCTGATGATCCCCAGTTGACCGCGCGCGGGTTAAGCGGCAGGTGCGGACGTGCCAAGCTGCAACCGCTCAGGGTGGTAGTGGACGGAAAAGGGCGTGTCCCGGACACGGCCAGGGTGTTCTCCGAACCGGGGAAAACGCTGGTGGCGGTGGCAGAAGGGCAGTTCAACGGGGAAATTCTCAAAACCAGGCGTGAGGGCACGGAATATATTGTCATCAGGTCGGACAACGGCCTGATCGACATAGCCGAGCTCCTGGAGGCTCTTGGACAGAGGCAGATTACCACGGTCATGATCGAGGGCGGCAGCAAGTTATTGGGTTACGTATTTGACCACAAACTGGTCGATAAGGTGCTTGCTTTCGTCGCACCCATTATAATAGGCGGGGAGGAGGCAAAAACGGCAGTTAGCGGCAGGGGTGTGGAGAAGGTGGCGGACGCTATGCAATTGAAAGATGTCAAGATCGAGAAATTTGACAGCGAGTTCTTAATCAGCGGGTATACCTGAGGGTAATATATGTTTACGGGGATCATCGAAGAGATCGGTTCGGTGCAGCAGTTGAATGCTAAAAGACTGGCTGTCCAGTCTAAGGACGTCCTGGCGGGCACGGCCCTGGGGGACAGTATCTCCGTCAACGGGGCCTGCCTGACGATCATAGATATCACGAAATCGGCTTTTACAGTTGAGATTATGCCCGAGACCAGGAGGCTGACCAATATCGGTGATTTGCATGTGGGGGACAGGGTCAACCTGGAACGCGCTCTGTCAGCACAAGGCCGCTTCGGCGGACATTTTGTGCAGGGGCACGTGGATGCCGTGGGCAAGGTTGTGTCGCTTGTGCCCGAAGGCGAGGCCGTTATTTTGAGTGTCAAAGCACCTGAAGACATACTAAAATACCTGGTGAAGAAATGCTTTGTGGCTATTAATGGCGTAAGCCTGACGGTAACGGAATGCAGCGCATCACAATTTTCCGTGTCCCTTGTTTCTTACTCAAGGCAGAAGACCAACCTGGGGACATTGAAGCAGGGAAACAGGGTCAACCTGGAAGTTGACATAATCGCAAAGTATATCGAGAAATTTTACTCCCCCGGCAAGCAAGAGGGTATAATCAGCTTGTTGGACCAGTATGATTATCTGAAAGCGAGGTAAACTCAATGGCATTATCACCGATACCTGAGATTATCGAAGATATCTCCGCCGGCAAGTTTATCATCATTGTCGATGATGAAAACCGCGAAAATGAAGGCGACCTGGCTATAGCGGCGGAGAAGGTTAATCCCCAGCTGATCAATTTCATGGCCGCCCACGCCCGTGGGCTGATCTGCATGCCCATAATAGGCAAGCGGCTGGATGAGTTGCAGATCCCTCCCATGGTGCAGGAGAACACGTCGAAATTCACCACGGCGTTTGCTGTGTCAATCGAGGCAAAAAACAAGACCACCAGCGGCATCTCGGCATTCGATAGGTCCGTAACCGTGAAGACGGTCCTGGATCCCAAAACAAGGGCAGAGGACATCGTCCGTCCTGGCCACATGTTCCCGCTCAGGGCCAGGGAAGGCGGCGTGCTGGTGCGCGCGGGGCATACCGAGGCTGTTGTCGATATGGCCAAAATGGCCGGGCTTTACCCGGCGGGTGTTATCTGCGAGATACTCAACGAGGACGGCTCCATGGCCAGGCTGCCGCAACTGGAGATACTGGCGGAAAAGTACGGTATCAAGATCGTCAGCATCGCCGACCTGATCACCTACAGGAGAAAGTACGAGAGGCTTGTCCAAAGGGTGGCCGAGGCCCGGTTCCCCACTAAGTACGGTGATTTTACAATCATGGCATATAAGAGCACTGTTGACACAGACGAGCACGTGGCGCTGGTGCTGGGGGACGTAGATGATAGCAAACCGGTTCTCGTCCGCGTCCACAGCGAATGCGTGACAGGCGACGTCTTCGGCAGCCTGCGTTGCGATTGCGGTGAGCAGGTGCAGATGGCCATGAACATGATAGCCAAGGAAGGCAGGGGCGTTTTTCTGTATATGAGACAGGAGGGCCGGGGTATTGGACTGCATAATAAGTTGAAGGCCTACGAGCTGCAGGACAAGGGACTTGACACTGTGGAGGCTAATATAGCCCTGGGCTTTGAGGCGGATTTGAGGGATTACGGCATCGGCGCCCAGATACTGGCGGACCTGGGCCTGCACGATATACGCCTGCTGACCAATAATCCCAAGAAGATAATCGGCCTGGAAAGCTATGGGCTGAAGGTGGTAGAAAGCATACGGCTATTGGCTGTACCCACCGAATACAACAGGAATTACCTGAAAACCAAGCAGGAGAAGCTGGAACACCTGCTAACCATCGATGATTAGAACGCGGGAAATAACCGAGGAGGTCTCAGATGTCTAAGAATTACCAGGGTATGCTGTCAGGCAAGGGTCTTAAAGTTGGTATCGTACTCTCGCGCTTCAACGAGATAATAACGGGCAGGCTGCTGGAGGGCGCCCGTGATTCACTGCTCAGGCACGGCGTCATTGAGCAGGATATCGATATCGCCTGGACGCCCGGCAGCATGGAGATACCCCTGGCAGCCAAGAAGATGATCGAAACGGGGAAATACAATGCCATTGTCTGCTTGGGATGTGTGATAAGGGGTGGCACTCCCCACTTTGAATACGTGGCCTCTGAAGTCAACCGCGGCATCTCACGGCTGAGTCTTGACAGCGGGGTCCCGGTCATTCAGGGAATTATCACTGCGGACAACCTGGAGCAGGCCATAGAAAGGGCCGGCGCCAAGGAAGGCAACAGGGGCTTCTCCGCAGCCAACAGCGCCATTGAGATGGCCAACCTGATCAAGAGCTTCGGCCCTTAAGTATTAATCCACTATCCTGTAGACTTTGTCACCGTGCCGCACCTTATCTGACACCTTGATCCCAATCGCGTCGCCAGCTTTGGCGGCCGGGACACTCTGGTTGTTTATCTGCATGGAGTTCACCAGCACCTCCTGGTCGGTGGTATGGCCCTTGATGTGAATTTTATCGCCGACCTTGAGTTCTCCGGTCAGCTCAATTGCCGCCACCACCGGCCGGGCGAAGAAATCTACAATCAGGCCGATCTCTACTTCTGCCACGGTTGCACCTCCGTATTCAATTCACTCCTCTTTACCGTGCTTTCAGTATATTTGCACGGGGCCGATAAATCAAGGTTTCCTGCCTGTGCTACGGTGTCTTCGGTTATTTGACAGTAGCTGTGATATTGGGCTAAATTATATCCTCGTCCCATGGTTCACAGCCGCAGCCATGACCCGGTTACAAACGTAGTGCTTTTATGATGATGGAGGTTTTTTATGCTTGAAAAAGTGATGCGCCTGATGATAGTAGCATTATTTAGCCTGGCGCTGGTATCGGCCGTATTTATCGATATCAACCACGTCATGGCTGCAGAGACCTCCGCCAGAACCGGCGCCTCGCTTTCCGTTGCGGGCGTTGAGGGTCAAAACGTAGAAAAGCTGGAATTGTCATGCCAGTACCCGGTACTGAGCAGCAACGCAGGATTGAATTATGCCTACAGCATCAACATCAATTACAGTGGAGGCAAGGAATCGAAGGTCTTCAATTTGACGGCGACAGTTCCCGATGGTTTCGGTTACGTTATAACCCCGGGTTACGGTGAAGGTCAGGAGATAGCTGCCATCCGGCTGGACGGCAGCAGGGGCTACCCGGAGACCCTGAAGCTGACGGTGAGGCCCTATGCCTGGAAGGCGCCGGCGCCGGGCGAATATCCGGTGATCTTCGAGGCCGCTTCCGGCGACCTTAAGGCTGCAATCGAGTTGAAGGCCATCGTCACAGCCAGTTATGATCTGAAGATGACCACGCCCGACGGACGGCTCAACACCGAGGCAACGGCCGGGCAGGCGAGTAGTTTTACCGTGGTCGTAGCCAACAGCGGTTCGGCGGACCTGGAGAATGTGGAGATAAGCTGCGCCGCCAAAGACAGGCCCAGCGGCTGGACGGTTACCTGCAAGCCGGAGAAGCTTGACCTGCTCAAAGTGCAGGACGCCAAGGAGGTACAGGTGACTGTCAAGCCGGCGGAAAAAACCATAGCCGGCGATTACATAATCACCGTTCAGGCAGAGCCCGAAGCGAAAAATGCCTTTGCCAATCTTCAGATCCGCACGACGGTACTTACACCCACCATCTGGGGATGGGTCGGTGTCGGCATAGTCATACTGGTGGTGGTAGCCCTGGCAGTCATATTCATCCGCTTCGGACGCCGCTAACAGGCAATCATGAACGATAACCTGGTAATCGAGACACGGGATTTAACCAAGGCCTACGGCAAGTTCTCGGCCGTTAAAGGCCTCAACCTCCGCATAGCCGAGGGGGAAGTTTTCGGCCTGCTGGGCCCCAACGGGGCTGGCAAAACCACGACTATACTTATGCTGATGGGCTTCTGTGAGCCGACGTCGGGATCGGTGCGCATCACCGGGTACGATCCGCGTCGTGAGCCGATCAAGGTCAAAAGCGTGGTCGGTTACATGCCCGAAAGAATCGGTTTTTACGACGATATGACAGCCCGGGAAAACCTTGAATATACAGGCCGTCTCAACGGGCTCAGAGGCAGCCGGTTAAAGACCACCATTAACGAACTGGTTGAGACGGTTGGCCTGAAGGACAGGGCAGACCAGTCGGTGGGAAAGTACTCGCATGGAATGAAGCAGCGCCTCGGCATTGCCGACGTGATGATCAAGCAGCCCAGGATCGCCATCTTCGATGAGCCCACATCGGGCATTGACCCGGAAGGCACGGACCAGGTCCTCAACCTGGTGCGGGCCATGGCCCGGGAAAAGGTCACGGTTATCATCTCCTCACACCAGTTGCACCAGCTTCAGAAGGTGTGTACCGGCGTGGGTATCTTTTCCAGGGGGCAGATGATCGCGTCCGGACCGGTGGATAAGTTGGGCAGGGACGCCCTGAGAAAGGGAAACTACAATATCATCCTGCCCATAGCGCAACTGGCGGACAGGGTGCGCTCGATGATAAGCGGGATACCCGGCGTCTTCAGCATCGATAGCATTGCAGACAGCACAATCGTCACGGCGGACGAGGACATCAGCGGGGAGCTTGAGAGGGTGGTGCTTGAGGCCACCGGGCTCAAGGTGCAGATGAAGGTAGAGGAGTTCGAACTGGAAGAGATATACATGAAATATTTTGAAGGCTCCTGAATATGAATGGTTTATTAGAGATACTCAGGAAGGAGCTTGCGGACAGCTTCAACAGCAAAAGGTTTATCATCCTCTTCCTGCTGGTGTACCTGGCAGGCATTGCCACCATTTTCATAGCCTCCCAGAATATCCGGGCGGCGGTCGGAGATTCGACCAGGTACATCTTCCTGAACCTGTTCATCGTGTCAGGCAGCAACATGCCGTTCTCTTTCCCGCTGTTCATGTCCATTTTTATCCCCATCATCGGCATAGCGCTGGGTTTTGACGCCGTAAACAGCGAGAGGACAAGCGGCAACCTCAGCCGACTTTTGGCACAGCCCATCTATCGTGACAGTGTGATCAATGGTAAGTTTTTAGCAGGCCTGAGCATAATCGCCATCCTCATAGTGAGCGTGGTAGCCATCGTGGCCGGCCTCGGGCTGCGTCTGATCGGCGTGCCGTCGGAGGCAGAGGAGATACTGCGGCTGTTTATGTTCGTGATCGTGAGCATCCTTTACGGCGCCTTCTGGATGTCCATGGCGGTGCTCTTCTCAGTGCTTTTCAAGAAGACCTCTACCTCGGCCCTGGCCTCCATCGCGGTATGGATCTTTCTGTTCCTTTTTATGGGGATAATTGCCAGCCTCATTGCCGGGGCCGTTTTCCCGGTTAACCAGGATTCCACGGTAGCCCAGGTGGCCGACTATGACAGTCTCTACCGTATGATCAGTCGCATCTCCCCGGGGACCCTCTATGCCGAGAGCATCCAGGCCATACTCCTTCCTATGATGGGCAGCAGCAGCCCCACCATGATGATGATAGGTATATACTCCGGATTGATGCCATCCCCTCTGCCCCTTAGCCAGAGCCTGACACTGGTCTGGCCCCAGCTGGTGGGGCTGGTGGCCTTGACAGCCATTTGTTTTGCCGCAGCTTACATTAAATTTATGCGCGAGGAGATCAGGTCAACGTAAAATGATATTAAAGGCTTTAACCGTGGGTTTCATAGCTACCAATTGCTACATCGTGGGATCGGATACTACCAGGAAGGCCATGGTAATCGATCCCGGCGCTGACGCCAGGGCCATCTTGAAGGCGGTCAACGACGATAATCTGTCCGTAGCGCTGATCGTTATAACGCACAGCCACTTCGACCACACGGGGGCCGTGAAGGCTATTAAAGATGCCACCGGCGCCAGGTTCGCCGTCGGGGCAGGCGCCGAAAAATCTTCTCCCGGCGCGTTCATCAAGCTGGTGGCGGCCATGTCCGGAGGGTCGGCTAAAATACCTGAGCCCGACCTGTTCCTGTCCGAAGGCGACAAGATCGACATCGACGATCTGCATTTCGAAGTGCTTTACACCCCCGGCCATAGCCCCGACGAGATCAGCCTTTGCGGACATGGCATACTCTTCAGCGGCGACACGCTTTTCAACGCCGGCATAGGCAGGACCGATTTTCCTGGCTGCAGCTATGAGCAGCTCGAGCACAGCATACAGGCCAAACTGTATACCCTGCCCGATCAGACCATTGTGTACCCCGGCCACGGTCCCGAGACCACGATCGGGCGTGAAAAAAGGGGCAATCCCTTTATCAGGTGATTGCCCCTTTTATAGACTGGATGGGATGGGTTAGACGAAGAGCGGGCAGAGGACCAGCGTGATAGTGGCGAGCAGCTTTACCAGCACGTGAAGTGATGGTCCGGCAGTGTCCTTGAAAGGATCACCGACGGTGTCGCCGACTACGGCAGCCTTATGGGCGTCCGAGCCTTTGCCCAGGATATTGCCCTTGTCATCCTTGAGCTGGTCATCTTCGATCATTTTCTTGGCATTGTCCCAGGCGCCGCCGCCGTTGTTCATGAAGGAGGCGAGCATGATGCCTGCGATCGTGCCGATCATCAGGAGCGCAGCCACAACCTGCGCGGCATCCCACTTGTAGAACTTGCCGTCAGCCAGCGGGATCCAGGGGAGGTACTTGAAGAACAGACCCAAAACCACCGGCGCAAGCACTACCAGGAGAGCGGGGGCGATCATCTCTTTGAGGCCGGCTTTGGCGGTGATATCAACGATCTCGCCGTAGTTCGGCTTCTCGGTCCCGGCCATGATGCCCGGGTGCTCGCGGAACTGGGTGCGCACCGCGTCTATGATTTTGCTAGCAGTCTTGCCGACCGACTTGATGGCCCACGCGCTGAAAAGGTAGACAAGCATGGCAGCCATAAGCCCGCCAACGAAGACCTCGATATTGGAGATGTTTACAATGTTGAAGCTTCCGGTTACCCCGTACCTGAGGAAGGAAACCCTGTCGAGGTAAGCCTGGAAGAGCAGGAATGCAGCCAGGCCGGCCGATACCATGGCATAACCCTTGGTCAGTGCCTTGGTGGTGTTGCCGACGGCGTCAAGCCTGTCGGTGATTTTGCGGATCTCGGGTCCGGCGCCGGCCATCTCGTTAACGCCGTTGGCGTTGTCGGTGATGGGGCCGAAGGTATCCATGGAGAGCACGTAAGGGCAGGTCATGAGCATACCCATGGTAGCCACTGCCGTGCCGAAGGCGCCTCCGCCTTTAACTCCGCTGAGTTCGCCGAATACGAAGGCCAGTATCAGGGCGGAGCCGATTACCATGGCCGTAGCGAAAGTGGTTTCAAAGCCCACTGCCACGCCCGCCACGATGTTGGTGGCGGGGCCGGTCTTGGAGGCCTCGGCGATATCTTTGACGGGCTTGTAGCGTGATTCAGTGAAATACTGTGTCACGAAAATGATGGCTATGCTGGCGGCGATGCCCACGACACCAGCAGCGAACAGCCACCAGCTATCGAGCATGAAGTAAACGGTGATAGCCAGGCCGACTATGGACAGGGCGATAGCCACGTAATAGCCGCGGTTGAGGGCATTCATGGCATTCTCGCTCTCTTTGGCTTTTACGATCATGATGCCGATCATGCTGGCAAACATGCCAAACCCGCGCACAACCAGCGGGAAAAGGATCCATGCCACGTTCCCTGTGGCGACGTATGCAACGACACCCAGGATCATGGCGCCGATGTTTTCGGCGGCGGTCGATTCGAACAGGTCGGCGCCGCGGCCGGCGCAGTCGCCGACGTTGTCGCCCACCAGGTCCGCGATGACCGCGGCGTTTCGGGGATCGTCTTCGGGGATACCAGCTTCAACTTTGCCGACCAGGTCGGCGCCCATGTCAGCAGCTTTGGTATAAATACCGCCGCCGAGTTGGGCGAAAAGGGCCACGAAGCTGGCGCCGAAGCCGAAGCCGACGATAAGATGCGGGGATAATGCAGGCGTGTTGGCTCCGCCGAAGGCGAAGAATATTACGGTTACACCGATCAGGCTGAGGGCTGTAATCAGGAATCCCGATACAGCGCCGCCATGAAGCGCCACCCGCACCGCCTCGGTCAGGTTCTTCTGAGCGGCGGCTGCGCAGCGTACGTTTGACTTAACTGCAACGTACATGCCGATGAAACCGGAGATGCCTGAACAGATTGCACCGACCAGGAAGGCAAGCGAAGTATGCCAGCCGATAGACATGGCGTCATAGCCGGCTTTCTGCAGAGCTTCCTCCGGCGGCAGCAACCCTACGATTACTCCGATGACGATGGCTACTACAACCGAGTAGATGGCGATAGTGCTGTACTGCCTTTTAAGGAAGGCCCACGCACCCTCAAAAATCATGTCGCCGATTTCTTTCATCTTCGGGGTGCCCGTCGGCCGTCGCATGACGCTGATTGCCAGCCAGGTGGCAAATATCACCGTCACTATGCCGGCAACAGGTACGACCCAGAAGATGGGGGGAATTTGTACCATAGTACCTCCTTATTTGAATTTTTAATTATGGCCACAGGCCTTTTTGGCGTGCGCCCACCAAATGTGGGATTGTACCAGCGGCAACGATTAAAGTCAACCAGAATCGGGTAGGCAGAAATGCCTAATCTTGGGCTTTTCCAATTTCACAGGAGGGCAGCTTCGATATCAGGCTGACCTCTATGGTGTAGACCAGGTACCTCGATTTCCTGATCTCTTCGGTGGGTATCACATCTTTCAGGTCGGGCAGCTTGGCCACTTCCTCCAGCACGCGCAGACCTTCCTGCGCCCTCTTGGCGTTGGCCCTGACCATGGCATAGAGGTCACTGTGTTCCTTCACCAGGTCGTTGCCGGCGCCGATGTCGCCCTCGGAATTCCTGCTCAGCAGCAGGTGGATGCCGAGATCTCCCGCCAGACGGTTTACCTGGTGGCGCACGGATTTGAGCTGGCGGGTGGCATTTACATCCTCAACGATAAACCTGGACACATCCTCGAGGACGCGCAAGCCCTCGCTGACACGGTTGATATTGGCGTCAACTGTACGCAGAATCCGAGCTTGCACTGTCCAGGTCCCGTAAAGAGTCGGGGAGCACACCTTCCCTCGCGCTCTCAATGCTATTCTGTATTTCCGCGGGTATCTCCATGTTCATGTCTCTGAACTGCTTTTCCAGGCCCCTGCCGATATTTCGAGGATCCTTATAGTAATCTGCCGACATCCCCGGCCCCGGCTCTCCGCTCTCTTCGTGAACCGTGGCCGTTGATTTGCCCATTGCGAAGCTGGAGAAGACCCTGGCCAGGCCGGTCCCGCCGCATAGCGGGCAGGCCGGGTCCGGCTGGATGGCGGACATGCGCATAAAAATGCCAACTTTCCTCTTGCAATTGTGGCAGATATACTCGTAAATCGGCATGTCCGGCTCCTTTGCAGATTATCGTTCAGCCTGTGGCTTCCCCGCCCTCGGTCGGGCCGGACGGCATCTCGCCCCGCTCCATCCTCTCCATGGTTTCCTGGTACTCGGGGGCGACGGGTTCGCCGCCGCTCATCTTGTTGTTCCATGAAGCCAGCGCCCTGGGGTCATTGTTCATCATGCCGCGCACCATCTGCGAATCCCCAAGTATGTCGTCATAAACCGCCTTATATGATTTCTGCATCATGAACGTGGAAAATCTGCGCTGCAGGGAATTCGCCCCGCATTTAGGGCAGGGGGGGGCATCGCTGCTGAAACGCGGGAGCAATACCTCCTGCCGGGTTTTACAGTTGCTGCACCAGTACTCGTAAACAGGCATATCCGTCTCCTCAATTTTATGATTGTAACACATGTTATTGTGTTTTTTAAAAAGAGACGCGGGCGGATTTAAAAACCCGCCCCTACAAAGTTCTTTGTAGGGGCGTACCTTCAGGTGCGCCCGCGTAAATTGACTTAAGTGCTTTTACTCCACTAAAATGCTTCGAGGAGTTTGCCTGTGAACAGCAACGAGATACGCAATGCTTTCTTGAATTTCTTCGTAGAGAAGAAACATAAGATCATACCGAGTTCGTCACTGATACCACACGGTGACCCTACGCTGCTGCTGACCACGGCCGGCATGGTGCAGGTCAAGCCCTACTTCCTGGGTCAGGCCGTGCCCCCCGGCCGGCGGCTGACGTCCTGCCAGAAGTGCTTCAGGACGACCGATGTGGACTCCGTCGGGGACAGCAAGCACCTCACGTTTTTCGAGATGCTGGGCAATTTCAGTGTGGGTGACTACTTTAAAGAGGACGCCATAAAATGGGGTTGGGAATTTGTCACCAAAAAGCTGCACCTGCCTGCGGATAAGCTCTGGATAACGGTTTACCTGGACGATGACGAAGCGCATTTCATCTGGAGACAGATCGGCGTCTCGGCCAATAGAATTGTCAGGATGGGCGAGAAGGAGAATTTCTGGGGCCCGGCGGGCGACAGCGGTCCCTGCGGACCCTGCAGCGAGATACATTATGATTTCGGCCAGGAATCAGGTTGTGGTAAAGCTGACTGCGATCCGTCCTGCAGCTGCAGCCGCTTCTCCGAGATATGGAACCTGGTGTTTATGCAGTATAACCAGACTAAAGACGGCAAGAGGTCGCTGCTGCCCAAGCCCAATATCGATACCGGAATGGGGCTTGAGCGCATCGTCGCGGTCTGCAACGGCAGCCCCACTGTATACTCTACGGACCTGTTCGCCCCCCTGCTCGAGAAAGTGTGCCGAATCGCGTCCGTGCGCCAAGGAAAGGACGAGACAACAGACAGGATGATCAAGGTTATCGCCGAGCACAGCCGGGGCGTGACATTTCTGATTGCCGACGGCCTCCTGCCCTCCAACGAAGGAAGGGGCTACGTGCTCAGGCGAATACTCAGACGGGCCTGCTTTATGGGCAGGAAGCTGGGGCTGGACAAGCCGTTCATGGGCGAACTGGCCGGCACGGTGATCGAAAAGATGGGACCCGTCTATCCCGAGCTGGTGGCTAACCGCAAGCTGGTGCTCGATGTGATCAGGAACGAGGAGGAGAGATTTAACGATACCCTCGACGCGGGGATAAACCTGTGCGAAAAAGCCATAGCCGATGCCAAGGAGCAGAACCGGAACTGTCTCATGAACGAGGACGTTTTCAAGTTCTGGGACACTTACGGCTTCCCCCTTGAGCTGAGCGTGGAGATCGCCCAGGAGCACGGCCTTATCGTGGACACAGCCGGCTTCGAAGCTGAGATGGAGAAACAGAGGGAGAAGGCCAGGGCAACCCATAAGTTCGGTGGCGGTAAGGGGGAGCAGGATTTCTTCACACAGCTTGGACCGACGCTTGAGATAACCGAGTTCGTGGGATATGAGGAACTGTCCACACGGGCCAAAGTTCTGCAGATAGTCGACCAGAAGACGGCTTCCTATATTGAAAAGGCGGTTGAGGGCAACGACGTCATACTCATACTGGATAAAACCCCATTTTACGGCGAGATGGGCGGGCAGGTAGGCGATACCGGCAGCATAATATCGGGGTCGGGCGAGTTCCGCGTCGATAACGCGGTGGCCTATTCCAGGGGGGGAATCGCCATCTCCGGGAAGGTCAAGAAGGGGACCATTGCGGCGGGTGATGTTGTGGACGCCTCGGTGGACGAGGAACACAGGAAGGACATCGCCAGGAACCACACTGCCACTCACATACTGCAGGCTGCGCTGAGGAAGGTGCTGGGCAGCCACGTTGCACAGCGGGGCTCCCTGGTTAGCCCGGAGCGTCTGCGCTTCGATTTCACGCACCTCTCATCCATCAGCGGGCAGGAATTGAGGCAGGTGCAATCGCTGGTCAACTCGGTGATCAGGCAGAATCTGCCCGTTTCAACCGGCATATGTTCTTACGACCAGGCCATCAGCGAGGGCGCCACGGCCATTTTTGAGGAAAAATACGGCGATACCGTTAGGATGGTCAAAATAGGTAGCTCCGGTTTAAGCATTGAGCTTTGCGGGGGCACGCATGTTCGGGCAACGGGCGAGATAGGTTATTTCCTGGTCACCGGCGAGGCCAGCGTGGGCACCGGCCTGCGCAGGATCGAGGCGGTTACCGGCAGGGAGGCCGAGGCCCTGGTCGGCCAGAGGCTTGAGGCCCTCGACCAGGTCGCCGTGAGTTTGAAAGTATCGCCGCAGGAGGTCCCGGCCAAAGTTTCGGATCTTGCGGCCAGCCTCAATGCTGGCAACAAAACTGCGGCATCGCTGCAGCGCGAGCTGTCAAAGTTAGAGATAGCAAAGCTACTCGGGGACAAGGTGAAAACAATCGGCGGTGTCAAAGTTGTGTATGCGCAGGTGGCGTCCGCTCCTATATCCGTCGTTATGGAGATGGGAGACATGCTTAAAACCGGTATGGGCAGCGGCGTAGCCGTGCTGGCCTCCGTTTACGAGGATAAGCCGTTTTTCATTGCCACGGCAACGCCGGATGTCGTTTCACGCGGAGTGCACTGCGGCAAACTGATAAAAAAGGTATCGGCCATTGCGGGCGGCAACGGTGGCGGCAAGGCGGAGATGGCGCAGGCAGGGGCTAAAGACAGTTCCAGAATAGATGAGGCCTTGGGCCAGGTCCCGGCGATAATCGAGGAGCTGCTGAAGGCCGGCCGTGCATAGGATTATGGGACTGGACATCGGCGACAAACGGATAGGTGTCGCTGTATCCGACCCGACGCAAATCCTGGCCACTCCGCTTAAGACCATCATCAGGCAGGACGATCAGTCCACCGTTCTCGAGATAGCCGCGCTTCTGAAGCAGTATGATATCGACATGATCGTGATAGGCCTTCCTTACTCGCTTGACGGCTCATTGGGCGAGCAGGCCGGGAAGGTGATGGAGTTTACTGCCAGGATGAAAGAGAGTACTGCCGTTGAAATTGTAACGCAGGATGAGCGTCTTACGTCGGTAACAGCCGGCCAGAAGTTGCGCGAGGGCAGTAAAAAGCGTAATCGCCTCAGAAAACAAATCGAAGCCGCTGCGGCCGGCCGGAATTTCCGGGGGGCCGGCCGTAAAAGAGAGAGTCTGAGAAGGGAGATCGATGCCGCCGCCGCCACGGTCATACTGCAGGCGTACCTTGACGAGATTGCTGCCGGCGGCCGGATTTCGCAACAGGCGCCACCTTCCCTATAATTAATGAGTTGAAACCGTCTCGTGATATTAGACTATTTTGATGTTCTCAAACCCAGAGAAACCAGCCTGCTGGTTTTTATCGGCGCCTGCTCGGCCATCGTGGCGGCAGCGGCGGCCGGTGGGACTTTCCCCTTCAACCTGTTCATTTTAACTGTCGTAGCCATAACCTGTGGCAGCGCTGGCGCCAACGGGCTGACTAACTACCTGGACCGAGACGTGGATGCCAGGATGGCCCGTACCTGCAAAAGGGCCCTGCCGTCGGGAAGGATAAAGCCGCCCTGGAAGGCGCTGCCCCTGATAGCCGCGCTTATCGTGGCCGGGCTGATACTGGCCTGGATACTGTCACCGTTGTGTTTTGCCATCGGCCTGGCCGGCATGCTGGTGTCCGGCATCCTGCGCAAGACCGTCTCGTGCACCTACTTCGGCATTATCGCCGGCAGCGCGCCCGTGCTCATCGGTTGGTACGCCATCAGCCATCATCCCGTGATCGGTGTGATGCCCGTCCTCTTCTTCTGTTTAATTGCTGCCTGGACACCCCTGCATGTGTGGACGCTGATGCTGGCAAACCGCTCCGACTACGAGAATGCCGGCCTGCACTATTTCCCTCTCAGCTGGCCGGACAGGAAGGTGATTAAATTGCTGGCTGTGCTGTCTGCAACGCTCTCGGCCGTCAGCCTGCTCATCTACTTTCTGTCGGGAATCCTGCACTGGCTGTACCTGGTCGTTGCCGTGTTGCTCAGCTTATTAATAGTCTATGCCAGTATCCGCCTGCTGTTGGCGCCGACCTCCAGGAACGCCTGGATGGTATATAAATTGTCGGCCTTTCCCTACCTCGGCATAATATTCAGCGTGATGGCCGTGGATGCGTGGCTGTTATGACGGCCCGGTTGCCGGTGGTACCTGATGTTTAAACTGTTGAGCGCCTGCAGGGGATCGGGAGCCAGGATAGGGGAGATGTCAACCCTGCACGGAGCTGTCGCCACGCCTGTCTTCCTGCCTGTGGGCAGCCAGGCCACGGTGCGCAGCCTGGCCACAGCAGACCTGGAGGAGATCGGGGTTAAGATGGTGCTCTGCAATGCGTACCACCTTTATTTGAGGCCTGGCATTGATGTTATCGAAAAGGCAGGCGGGCTGCACAACTTCATGAACTGGCGCGGGCCCATACTGACCGACAGCGGTGGCTACCAGATATTCAGCCTGTCCTCCTTCCGCAAGGTGACTGACGGAGGCGTGGTATTCCGATCCCACATCGACGGCAGCGAGCATAGCATCACTCCGGAATCTGCCATATCCATGCAGGAGAAACTGGGGGCGGATATCATCATGGTCCTGGACGTGTGTCCGGAGAGCACGGCCGGCAAGGACAAGCTGGCTCAGGCCATGGAGTCCACCGCCAGGTGGGCTGAGCGCTGCCGCAGCGCCCATCTCGAGAACGGGCAGCATCTCTTCGGTATCATCCAGGGGGGTATATACCCGGAGTTGCGCAGGGAGTCGGCGGAGCAGATCACCTCGCTGGATTTTCCCGGCTACGCCATCGGCGGGCTCAGCCTGGGAGAGCCGAAGTCGCTGATGTGGGAGATGGTCGAAACCACCGTGCAGTACATGCCGGCCGACAGACCCCGTTACCTGATGGGCGTGGGGTCGCCGGAAGACCTGGTGGAGGGCATTTCCCGGGGCATCGATATCTTCGACAGCGCATTGCCCACCAGGGTGGCGCGCAACGGCGCCCTTTATACACGTGAAGGCAGGAAGAACATCCGGCGCTCTGCTTACAGGGAAGTCATGTCACCGGTCGAAGCCGGGTGCGGGTGCTTTGCCTGCCGTAACTATACTTCCGCCTACCTGAGCCACCTTTTCAGGTGCGAAGAGCTGCTGGCCTACAGGCTGGCTACCATACACAACCTCTTCTTCATGCAGAAGCTGATCGAGGAAGCCCGGCAGGCGATCGCGCAGGGCGTGTTCCCGGAGTTTAAGAAGGGATTTCTCGAAATCTATAAAACCACTGACGAGGAGAGGCGCATAGAGCAGAAGGTGGCTGCATTGCGGGGCAAGAAGGCAAGCGCCTTCAGGGATATAGACTAACGGTGATGCCCGTTTTAGTTGCAAGAAATATGTGATTGACATATGATCAACCCATCGTAATTAAGTCTGGGATCGAGTTTATGAGAAAACATGGCAATACTACCGGGAAGCTAAAGGGCACGAGCATGCAAAGGCCGTTAATCTTGTTGGTAGCTGCTTGCATCATGCTGAGCTCACTTGCAGGCGGCGCCTGTGCAAACGGCGGCGTAACCCAGCCGCCGGAGAATCCGGGGGGACAGTCAGAGACAACCGCTCCTCCTCCCGGCGTAACGCCGCCGGTTTCTCCCACGCCCCCGGTCGAACCTTTGCCTCCACCCTCTGTTCCAGCGGCGCCCGATACAGCTGACCAGGCGCCCTCTCTGCCGCCTCCGGATTCAAATCTCCCAATCGGCGACTCTCTTGACTCAACGTCTCTGATAACCAGGCAGGCTTCACTGATGACCCTGACACTGAAAGATATGGGGTCGGGATGGGCGCAGGGAAGCGCGATTGCGCCGTCGATACAGCAGGTGACATCCTCCAGTCACGTATATTATACTCAGGGTTCATCCTACGCTCCGGGTGTGCAGAATACCGTTGCGGTTTACCGCACGATCTCCTTTGCTGAAAATGCATATGCCAAAGAGAAGCAGGCAAACCCTGCCGTATCAAATCCCGGTATCGGGGACGAGTGCCTGTTGAACGATTCCGTGCCCATCAATAAGGTGCTTATATTCCGCAAGAATAATGTTGTGGTATGGCTGTGGGTGAATCAGTATAAAGAGGGCGATATCGAGCGTTATGCGCGGATAGTTGAACAGAGGATAACTGCCCCGGCGCCGCCATCCGTGTCAGCGGGACAATCATCACAAACGGCTACAACACCATCGCCGCAGACCCCGGAACCATCTACCAGTCCTCAACCGGTTATTACCCAATCCGCAGATGGGCTTGCAACAAAGCAGGCATATGAAATGGTATTGACCAAAGAAGATATGGGAACCGGCTGGATAAGGGGAAATGTTTCACCCCCTTCAAACAGGGGAAGCACATCCTCGAGCTATGTATATTATTCCCAGGGCTCTTCCTTTGCGCCCGGCGTGCAAAATACCGTTGCCGTGTACCGTGACATTGCTGCGGCCGGCAAAGCTTATTCCGATGCCAAACCGTCCGGTGCATTGCTGCTGAGTCCCGCTATCGGTGATGAATGCTTCCTGAACGACACTGTGGCTATCAACAGGATGCTGGTATTCAGGAAAGGCAATGTGGTGGTATGGATATGGCTGCAGAACTATAAAACCGGGGATATCGAAGGCTACGCCAGAATGGTGGAAAAGAAAATCACTCTCTGATCTCCAACCAACCCGCCACCCGGCTGTTAACAGAATAAGCACGGGGACTTTTAAAGCGTACGTCTTTAATGGTAACATACAACCTCGGTTGTCCCGCCAGCAAAATAGCCGACTCGATTCATTTTATTGATTATGACCGAAAAAGAAACCATACTCAGCGTCAGGGACCTCTCGCTCTGGTTCGGCGGTGTCAGGGCGCTGACGGATATCAACCTTGATATCCGGAAGAACGAGATACTGGCCATCATCGGCCCCAACGGTGCGGGTAAGACCTGCCTGCTCAACTGCATAAATGGTTTCTACAAGCCGCAGAGGGGCGAGATAAGGTACAAGGGACGAAAGATAAACGGCATCAAATCGGACCGCATCGCCAAGATGGGCATCGCCCGCACCTTCCAGAACATCGAGCTTTACGCCGGCCTGAGCACACTGGACAATATCATGGCGGCCCGGCACGTGCTAATGAAGCAGAACATCCTCAGCACCTTTCTCTATTTCGGGCCGGCCCACCGCGAAGAGATAGAGCACAGGAAGACCGTGGAGGACATCATAGACTTCCTGGAGATCGAGCACATCAGGAAAACCGTGGTCGGCTCGCTGCCCTACGGTCTGAGAAAGAGGGTCGAGCTGGGCAGGGCGCTGGCTCTGGAGCCGCGGCTGATCCTACTCGATGAGCCTATGGCGGGCATGAACCTCGAGGAGAAGGAGGACATCGCCCGCTTTATTTATGATATATTCGAGGGGCAGGGAGATACTTATCCAGCTACGCCCGTACTGCGCGACGGTGTGGACTCGATCGTCCTGATCGAGCACGACATGGGCGTAGTCATGGATATCGCCGACCGCGTCGTGGTGCTGGATTTCGGCCGCAAGATCGCGGAAGGGACCCCCGCCGAGATAGCCCAAGACCGGAAGGTCATTGCGGCCTATCTGGGCGAGGGTTAGTTTTCTAAATACCCTTACAGTCCGTGATTAAAGCCATCTCTTGCGGCGCTTGTAGTGCTTGATCTCTTTGTAGCTCTTCTTTTCGCCCGAGGCCGAGATGCCGATGTAGAATTCCTTGACGTCTTCCCGCCCTTTCAGGTAGTCGGCCGAGCCGTCCAGCACGACGCGCCCGTTTTCCATAACGTAGCCATAATGCGCCGTGTTAAGAGCCACCCGTACGTTTTGTTCAACCAGCAAAATGGAGGTGCTGCGCTCCATGTTGAATTTGCGGATGATGTCGTATATCTGCTCGACGATCATGGGTGCCAGGCCTAAAGATGGCTCGTCCAGCATCATCAACCTGGGTGCGGACATCATGGCGCGCCCTATCACCAGCATCTGCTGTTCTCCGCCTGAAAGGTAACCGGCAGTGTTCTTCCTGAGGCTTTCCAGGCGGGGGAAATAACCGTACACCATGCCGAGGTCGGATTTCACGTTGCGCGAGCCGGAGCGAGAGAAGGCGCCTACCAGCAGGTTCTCCTCGGCGCTGAGGTGTCCGAAGACGCGCCGGCCCTCCAGCGCCTGCACGATGCCCAGCTTGCCGATGTCCACGGCGTTTTTGCGGTCTATCCGTACGCCGTCCCACTCGATCGTGCCGTCCGTGATCTCGCCCTCTTCGACTCGCAGTAGCCCGGAAATGGCCTTGAGGGTCGTGGTCTTGCCGGCGCCGTTGGCGCCCAAAAGGGCAACTACCAGGCCGTCATCCACCGAAATGGAAATGCCGTGCAGCACTTTTACTACGTTGAGGTACGAGACCTCAATGTTGTTGAGTTTTAACATCGCAAAGCCAGATTACTCTATTTTCCGAACCAGTCGAAATTCTCGTACAGAATGTTGGGCGCGTCCACCCACCCGGTCTGGGAAACCATCTTCCCATCCTGGATCTGGAATATCTTGACCGATTTTGAGCCGCGCTTGTCCACAGGGTTGGAGAAATCAACCGGGCCGTGCAGGCCTTCCACGTCGTAGTTCTTGACGTTCAAGAAGCCGTTTTTCTCTGCCAGGGCCCAGGCTGCAGTATCTCCCTTGGCCAATGCATCCCCGCCCGATACTTTTATGGCCTGGCGCAATATCTCGGCGTTAATCAGGCTTGATGCCCAGCCGATCAGGTAATCGTTGTTGCCGGCATATTCCGGGTGCCTTTTATTACAGTATTCCATCATCTTGGCCATGCCGGTCACGTTATCCCCCCAGTTGACAGTAGGGTAAACGCCGTAGATACCCTGGGTTACGTCCTTGCCTGCCAGGTCAACCAGAGCCTTGGTAAAGCTGGCATGGGCGCATCCCACCGTAGTACCCGGTATCATCTTGAGGTCGGAGGCATTCTTTAGTATGACCGATGTGGGGGCCGGCGTGCTGGAGATAAAGATCACGTCCGGGCTCTTTTCCTTGATCCTGGTGAGGGCGTCAGTCTCCGATATGGTGGTGGCAGTGTGTTCTTCGACTGCCACGATGTCTATGCCCAGTTCATCGGCAGCCGCCCTGGCGGCATCCCTTACACCATAACCTGTGGAATTGTTCAGCAGCATGAGGGCCATCTTAGGCTTGCCCTGCCCCTTCCAAATATTTTGCAGGTAATACCTGGCAAACGCTGCCCAGTCGTCCCCGTAATCGGGGAGCTGCGCGTAAATGTGCTTGGGCGGATGTGTCAGCGACGGAGAGCTGAAGCACACCATACCGGGGAAAGCGGCCTTGTTGGCCGCTTCCTTGGAAGCGTTCATATCCTTGGAGGCTACTACCGTAAAGAATGCACAACCGTCATCCATCAGCTTTTTGACGATGGTGGTAGCCTTGGCCGAATCGTAGTTGGTGTCATACCAGACCGGCTCTATATTGTATCCCTCGATACCGCCCAACTCGTCATTGATATATTTGAATGCATCGAGCTGGCCCTGGCCGATAGGGGCCCCTTTCTCGGCAGCCGCGCCGGTGAATGGAATGCTCAGTCCCACCTTTATCACCTTCGCAGTGGCGGGCGGTGTTGCAGGCGTACAGCCGGGTAGGACGGAGACGGCCATGACTATTATTAATAGCATGGCCAGGCATACGGTCATTTTACTTCTTCTCACATTAACCTCCTTTTCATTTTATAATCATACCGTATAACGTTATTTCATGAATGCAATATCAATAGGAGAAGGGCCACATCCTGTATGAGGCCTTGAACAATTGCCAGCGGTGGGCCAGGCCGCGCGGCTCAAAGACCAGGAATACTATCATGGCCAATCCGAATACCAGGGAGCTTAATCCCGTAGCAAAGCCCGTGGGCAGTCCGCTGAAGCTCTGCTCTATCATGGGCGATAAAAATATCACGAACTGTTCCAGCAGCCTGATGAACACCACCCCCAGTATCGGGCCGATGGAAGTGCCGAGCCCGCCTATGATCAGTATGCCGATGTAAAGGATGGACTGGCCGAAGGTGAAGTCCTCAGAGGTAATATTGCCGCGCCACTGCGCAAACAGCGAACCCGCAATCCCGGCGAAGAAGCAGCCGAGGAAGAATGCCAGCAGCTTGTAGGAGAAGACGTTTATGCCCATTACCTCCGCCGCCAGGTCATTGTCCCTGACTGCTATGAAGGCCCGGCCTACGCGGCTCCTGGCCAGGTTGGTGGCGAAGAGGATGCTCAATGCGGCAACCGACATGATGAGATAGAACTGTTTGGCCTCGCTGTCGAACTGTAAGGGACCTATACTGGCCGCGGCGACGCTTATTCCCATCGAGCCATGTGTCACGTCGGTCCAGTGGTTGATGATCCATATGATAATAAACTGGGCTGCGATGGTGGTGATCGCCAGGTAGAATCCCTTTACCCTCAAAGAGGGCATGCCGAACAGCAGCCCCACCAGGCCCGCTGAGAAACCCGATAGTATAAGCGCGGCTAGGAAGGGCAGGCCGAGGCTGTTGGACAGTATGGCGGTGGTATATGCGCCCACAGCCATGAAGCCGGCGTGCCCGATGGACAACTGACCGCAGTAGCCCACCAGTATATTCAGGCCGACTATGGAGACGATGGTGATTCCCATCAGGTTCATCACGTCCAGTCCGAACCTGGGCAGGTAGAGCGGCATGGTGTAAAGCAGCACCAGGAAGAGGATGAACATCACCCACTGCGTCCTGGTACGGATAATGGCCATATCCGTATCGTACGAGTAGTTGCGTATACCGCAGGGCAAACTCATCGGCTATATCCTCTCAATTCTCTCCTCTCCGAACAGGCCGTAGGGCTTTATCATCATAACGATGATGATTATAACGAAGGGTATCAGGTCCTTGATGCCGGGACCCAGCAGTGGCGTTAGGTAGCCGGCGCCCACGTTTTCGCACAGGCCTATGATCGGTCCTGCCACGATGCAGCCGATAAACGAGTCCAGCCCTCCCAGTATCACCACCGAGAATGATTTGAACCCGGTTTCGACCAGGCCATTGGTAATGCCGCCTATGCTCGATATCAGCACCCCGCCGATGGCCGCCACCACGCAGGCAAAGATCCAGGACATGGAGAATACGCTGGTTATGGGTACGGCGCATGCCTGCACGGCCAACTGGTCGTCCGCGCTGGCCCGCATGGCGATGCCCATCTTGTGGAACTTGAAAAACAGTGACAGCAATCCGAACAGGATGAGCGAGATGGCCGTTGCCCACAGGTATTCCTGCGAGATGACGGCGGTGCCTATGGTCACCGGTTCCTGTGGGAAGAGGGGAGGGAGCTTGGCCACGCTTACCGGCCAAACCACCGTGACCACCCCCTCCAGCAAATAACCTATACCAAGCGTGACTGCGATCAGTGAGAGTATCGGCTGCCCGATCAGCGGGCGCAGCGTGAAGCGCTCGATCATCCAGCCCAAAAAGATGGCGAATAATATGGTCATTATCATGCCGGCCCAGACAGGCAGCCTGATCTGCACCAGCATGCTGTAGGTAAACCAGGATGAAATGAGCACCAGTTGTCCCAGCGCCAGGTTGGCCACGCGGCTGGACTTCCAGATGAGCGCGAAACCCAGCGCAATAAGCGCGTAGATCATGCCAACGGCCAGGCCGGTCACAGTGTATTGTAACAACTGCGTCATATCAGATGTCCCATATCCTTATCAAGGTAGACACGGTGCCTTTCCTGCCGTCGCGGTAGGTTACCGAGGCATCGACCGTGAGTGAATCAGCTTCGCTGTAGATGGCGTCGATCACGGGCCTGTACCGCATCTCCATGAATTCGCGCCTGAGCTTGCGCGTCCTGGTGAGCTCCGCCTCGTCGGGATCGAACTCCTTATGCAACAGCATATACCTTTTTACCCTGGACTGCTCCGGCAAATAGCTGTTGACCCTTATCAGGTCCTTGCTGATTAAACCCGCCACCTCCTGCTTCTGCGACAGGTCGACGAAGGTGGTATAGGGGATGCCCCGGCGCTCGGCCCACTTTCCCACCATGGCGAAGTCGATATTGATCATTGTCGCCACGAAGGACTTGTCCTTGCCTCCGATGACCATGGCGTCCTTGATATAAGGGCTGAAGCGCAGCCTTCCCTCGATATACTGGGGGGCATATTTGGCGCCATTGACCAGAGTGCCCATATGCTCTAGCCTGTCCAGGAATATAAGGTGACCTTTTTCGTTTATGTTGACCGCGTCACCGGTATGTACCCAGCCGTCCTTCTTTATAATGGCAGTCTTTTCGGGCTCGCCCAGGTAAGCTGAAAAAGTGCAGTCGCTGCGCACCAGAAGTTCACCTTCCTTCGATAGGCGGACCTCCACTCCCAGCGCGGGCCTGCCGACGCTCTGAAAATCGATGTCCCCCTTTGTGTGCGACGAGATGAAGCCGGCCTCCGTGCTGGCATAAGTTTGCCTGAGCTCAATGCCCATGGCGTGGATCAGCCTGAAGGTATCGAGGCTCAGCACTGAACTCCCCGTCACGGCGAACCTCACGCTGCTCAGTCCCAGGCGGTCCTTGAGCGGCCTGAGCAGCAGCAGGTGAGCAATAAAGTACAGCGTTCTCCAGAAAATTCCCGGCTTGCGGTCGTCGAATTTGAACTCCGCCATCTTATAGCCGATCGGCATCAGCAGGCGGTAGAAAAACCTCTTGAGCGGGTGCGCGTCGGTTATCTTAACCTGTATCTCGCTGACAAGGCTTTCCCACTGGCGCGGGCCGTATATGGCGAAATCCGGGCCGACCTCACGTGTGTCCTCCGCAATGGTCTCAGGCTCCTCGGCAAAATTGAGGCGTGCCCCGGTTAGCAGGTGGGGAATGGTGGCAAAATAGCTGTCTCCCACCCAGGCGGCCGGGAAATTGGACACCAGGTCGTCGCTGCCGTCAAGGGGATAGACGCTGACAAACCCCCGGGCCGTGTTGACCAGCGCCCTGTGGGTGAGTATGGCCCCCTTGGGCAGCCCGGTCGTGCCGGACGTGTAATAAATGAAGGCGGTATCGGCGGGACTGCCTGCCGCTAAGTTTTGATCAAATACGCCGGGAGTGGCCCGGTCCAGGGCAGCGCCCAGCTCCATGACACCGTTAAAGCTGATCAGGCGGGGATCATCATAGTTGCCCAGCCCCTTGGGGTCCCAGTAGATGATTTTCTGCAGGGACGGTAGTTCGTCACATATCTCGAGGAACTTGTCTGTCTGCTCCTGGTCGTTGACCAGCGCGAACCTGGCGCCGGAGTGATTGGCGATGTATTTCAGCTCTGCAGGGATGGAATCCACGAATGAGCCTGTGGCGATGCCGCCGGCAGCCTGCACCGCGAACTCACCCCAGAACCATTCCGGCTCGTTGTCGCCGATAATACATACTACGTCCCCCTTTCTCAAGCCCAGGCTTACCAGGCCCAGCGAAAAGTATTTCACCTTCTCGTAGTAGTCCGACCAGCTGTAGCGATGCCAGATGCCGCGTTTTTTTACGCACATGGCGGCCTGTCCGCCCCACTTCCGGTGGTTGGCTTCTATGAGTTGTGGAATTGTATATGTGTCGATCATGTGAATTAATGGGGGGCGGTGGTCTGTCGACGGGGACCGCCCAAATCAGAAGAGTCTAAACAGCCCGGCAGCTTTTTTGAAGCCTTCGAGGGCGCCTTCGAGGGTGCTGTGATTGACGCAGTAGGAGATACGGAAATAACCGGGGCTGCCGAAGCCCCTGCCCGGAACAGTCATAACGTTCAATTTCTGCAACTCGTGTACAAATTCCACGTCGTTCTCAATGGGCGTTTTAGGAAACATGTAAAACGCCCCCTGGGGCTTGACCACCCGGTAGCCCAGGCTGACCAGGTTATTATACAGAAAATCGCGTTTCTCCTGATACTCAGGTATGGACACGGTCACGTGCTGCAGGTGACGGACGATGTTCTGCATCAGCGCGGGGGCGTTGACGAAACCGAGTATGCGGTTGCAAAAGATCAGTCCTGCGATGATCTCTTCGCGTTGTTCCATGGCGGGGTGCACAGCGATGTAGCCGATCCTTTCCCCTGGCAGGGCCAGGTCCTTGGAATGTGAAGTGGCTATCATGCTCCTGTGATAGGTCTGCAGGATGGGCACGTATGGGAGGCCGTCGTAGGTCAGGCTGCTGTACGCCTCATCGCTGATAAGATAGATCTCCGTCTTCAGCTCTTTCTCTTTGTGCGCCAGCACCTGTGTCAGCCGCCTGACGAATTCCTCACTGTAGACCACTCCCGTCGGGTTATTGGGTGAATTTATGATCACCGCCTTCGTTCTCGCGTTGATTCCCTGTTTGAGCTGGTCCAAGTCCGGCAGGAATTTTTCGTCGGTGGGGATGACCACTGTTTTACCGCCGTGGTTATCGATATAGTTATCGTACTCCATGAAAAAGGGGGCGAATACGATGACCTCGTCTCCCGGGTTCAGCAGGGTCTTGAGTATCACGTTGATGGCGCCGGCCGCTCCGATGGTCATAATGATATCCTGGAAAGAGACGTCCATGTTATTTTCCTGCGACACCTGCTTGGCCACCGACCTCCTGGTCTCTTCGTATCCGGCGTTCTCCATGTAGCGGTGCATGCCGGCCATGGGGTTCTCGCTCAGCTTCCTCAGTACGTGCTTGAATTCGGCGGGGGGCTCGATGATGGGATTGCCCAGCGAAAGATCGAAGACATTCTGCTCTCCATGCTTCTTCTTCAGTATGGCGGCTTCCTCGAACATGCGGCGCACCCATGATCCTGACGCCATGCGTGTGCGGACATTATCAGATATTGACACCGGCTGCTGCCTCCCTTCCCGCTTTAAAAGCGCGTTTATTCAGGTCCAGGATCTTAGCCGGCAGATGCCGGGCGATGCCCTTTTCCCACTGTTCGTCGGTAATTTTCAAGGGCAGGAAGCGTGATAAGTATCCGAGCATGAAGATATTCAGGGTGCGGATATCCCCCAGGCCCTCCACCCGCTCCGAGCCGTCGACCAGGTATACCGCGTCCGTCACGCTTCGGAAAGAGCCGAGTACGGTCTCGTCCGAGGGGTATACCTGCGTGCCCAGCGAAATTGAGAGAGGTGGAATAGCCAGGTTATTAATGATCACTGTGCCGCCCGGTCTGAGCTGGCTTACCCACCTGGCAGCCTCCAGCTTCTCAAAGGCCATCAGAATATCGGCTTCAGCAGTATTTATCAGCGGCGACCACACCTTTTGACCGATGCGCAGGTGGCTGGTCACGCTGCCGCCGCGCTGCGCCATGCCCAGCGTGTCCGTCTTCTTGACATCAAGGCCGATGTCCAGCGCTATGTCTCCCAGTATGTCGCTGGCAAGGATAATGCCCTGTCCGCCCACTCCCACCATCAGTATATCCAGCTTGCCCTGGTCCCGGCTCTTCATTATCCCGTCTTCCCCTCTGGACTAATAGCCTTCTTTGGACAAAGCTGCTGGCAGATGCCGCAGGCATCCCCCATGCAGGAGCCGGCCTCAATATAGACCTTGCCCTCCTTTTTCTGGATGGCCGGGCAGCCGATCATCAGGCAAATCCCGCAGTCGTTGCAGGCATCCTGGTCAACCACGCGCTTGTTCTTGCGCACCCTGTTGGTGACGGCGCACTGTCCCCTGACTATGACCACGGATAGCTGCCCGCTATCCAGGGCCGACCTTATGGCCGGCCTGACGGACTTAATATCAAAGGCATCCACCACCTGTAAATTCCGTACGCCGGCGCCCTCGACTACTTTTGCGATATCAACCTTTTGTGTAGTTGCGCCCTGCGCGGATATGCCCGAGCCGGGATGGTCCTGGTGCCCGGTCATGGCAGTAGTGCCGTTGTCCAGGATAACCACGGTTATAGCGGCATCGTTGTAGACTGCGTCGATGAGGCCGGTAATGCCCGAGTGCATGAATGTGGAATCGCCGATGACGGCGGCCACTTTGCTGGTGACACCGGCCTTGACCAAACCGATGGCCTGCCCGATGCTGGCCCCCATGCAGGCAGTGGTGTCCATGGCGCGCAGCGGCGGGTAGGTGGCCAGGGTATAGCAGCCGATGTCGCCCGTTATGATGAGGCCGGATTCCTTCTCCGACCTGCCGGAGGCGTCGAGCACCTTTGCCCTTTTCCCGATAGTGCTGAGCACGAAAAACGCCCCTGCATGCGGGCAGCCCGCGCACAGCAGGGGCGGGCGTCCCGGCAGGTTACTAATTGTTGCTGTGGCGGCCGCAGGAGCGGCCGGGGGAATGATCTCCGCCTTGGCCGCTGCATGCCGCACTGCGCCGATATTCAATTCCCCGAAGCGGGGGATATGCTGCTTACCCTCGACCTTGATGCCCATGGCCTTTATGCTCTCCTCCAGGAAGGGGTCCAGTTCCTCGACCACGAACAGCTTTTTCACCTGCCCTGCGAAACGTTGCAAGAGCTTGGGAGAGAGAGGATAAATCAGGCCGAGCTTGAGGAACGAGGCCCCGGGGAACACTTCCCTGGCGTATTCATAAGCGACACCGCTCGATATGATGCCCGTGAGGCCGTCGCCTTCGATAACCTGGTTGAGCGGGGTTACTTCGGCCAGCGCGATAAGCTCGTCCATGCGCCTGTGCATGTGAGGCACCCGCAGGCGCGCATGTCCCGGCAGCATGACATACTTCTCAACATGGTGATGAAAATATTTGTTCCTCTCGGCCCTGACCGCGCCCATGTCTAACTCGACGACGGATTTGGAATGCGCCACCCTGGTGGTTATCCTGAAAAGGACGGGAGTATCGTATTTCTCGCTTATCTCGTATGCCGTGGCCATAAAATCGTAGGCTTCCTGGCTATCGGCGGGCTCGATCATGGGCACACGTCCCAGCCTGGCGAAGTGCCGGTTGTCCTGTTCGCCCTGTGAGCTGTGAATGCCCGGGTCATCGGCTGAGACCACGACCAGGCCTCCATGCACTCCCGTCGTTGCCGCCGCCATGAAAGGGTCCGCCGCAACGTTTAATCCTACGTGTTTCATGGAGACCAGCGTCCTGACGCCGGCATAGGAGGCGCCGAGTCCCACCTCCATGGCGACCTTCTCGTTGGTGGACCACTCGGCGTACAGGTCTTTAAACCGGGACATGTTCTCGAGAATTTCGGTGCTGGGTGTGCCCGGGTAGGCCGTAGCCACCCTGACGCCGGCGTGGTAAGCGCCCATGGCGATAGCCTCGTTGCCCGACAGAAGTTTACGGACCTTGCTCATTATCAATCCGGAATATGACCAAGCCTGAATTTGAAGCCTAATTATAATGGTGCGGGGCAGATAAGTTCAAACCTGTCCCGACCGGTCAGAATACCTGTGGTTTCTTTTTCAGCGTTTCGATCAGCTTATCCAGGGGGATGGCCGCCAGCGTAAGGCTCTGCAGACCACCTGCGGAGAGGTGGATAGCCAGCTCGGCCGCTGTTTCATTGTTGGGCGCTTCGATGATGTGCACAAAGTCGTATTGCCCCAGCAACGCGTACTGGGACAATATTTTCACCCCCATATATTCGACTTCTTTGTTCAGTTCCTTTAGTCTCTCCGGGTACTCCTCGATCGCCTTCCTGCCGTCACCGGTCAGTGTTGAAAGCATCAAATATATGGACATATCCACCTCCGCGTAAATTGTTATAAGGTTGCCCGTCTAATATCATCTACCTTGCATTGTTTTATCAGGGCACTGTCATTTTATCATTTAACGATTCAACTCGTGTAATCACGGATGACGGGAGCGACCCCAACCTGATACTTAAATCTTAACCTGGGGACTTGACAGGTTTGCAGCATTTCATAGTAATATAATATACTGTTCGGGACTTGCCGTCGTGGCAGGCAATGGACAAGTATAAATTAGATGCACGCTAACAAATATATCTACCGAAAGTGACTCTGGTTAAGCTGCCGAATCTTTTTGGCGGCACTGGAGTCACGAACCCACCCAGTCTAATCTCATTACCCCCGGTTGTCCCCGTATTATTAATATTAGTGGAGGTATATCTATGAAAAGGACGGCGTTTATACAGATTTTAATGGCATTGCTGCTGGTTGTGGTCCTGGCAGCCGCATGCGGCCCGGCACCCAAAGCACCCTCGGACAATACTTCGGCCACACCTGTTGTCACCGATAACAGGACATATGAATTTACTTACAGCGTTTTCTTTCCCCCGGTGCACAAGAACGCCATACTGGCCCAGAAGTTCGCCGATGAGATCAGTGCCCGCACCAACGGTAAAGTTAAGATTACTGTATTTGCCGGAGGCACGCTGACCAAGGCGCCGCAGGTTTATGACGGTGTGCTGAACGGGCTTTCGGATATGGGGATGTCAGTAGTCTCATATACCATGGGGCGCTTCCCGGCATCCGAGATGGTGGAATTGCCGCACGGCTACCTCAACGGGTATGTAGCTACACGGGTGGCCAACGATTTTTATAACGAGTTCAAGCCCAAGGAATTCGATAACGTCCACGTGCTATATTTTCATGCCCATGGCCCCAGCGTGATATTCTCAACCAAGAAGCCGGTCAGGCAGCTCGAGGATCTGAAGGGCATGGTGATCAGGTCCACAGGCGTCGGTGCCAGCATCGTAGAGGCGCTGGGCGGCAAGGGATACGGCGCAGCCCAGGGCGAAGCCTATGAGCTGATGTCCAAGGGGACTATCGACGGCAGCTACACGCCGCGCGAGACGCTGGAGGGATGGAAGCAGGCCGAGATCGTTAAATATGTCACTGAATGCCCGGAAGTGGGCAGCACCGCCAATATGTACGTGGTCATGAATAAGGACAAGTGGGACAGCCTCCCACCCGATATCCAGAAGGTTTTCACGGATGTCAGCAACGAGTGGATCGAGAAGCACGGCAAGACCTGGACCAACTATGATATCTCCGGCATGAAGTTTTTCAATACGTTTGAGGGGCGCGAGGATATCAAGCTGTCCCCGGAAGAGGCTGCCAGGTGGGTACAGGCTACACAACCGCTCAAGGACAGCTACATAAAGGACAGGGAGGCCAAGGGCTTGCCCGCCACACAGTATGAAAAATACCTGGCTGAAAGAGCGCAGTACTGGGCAGGCAATACTCCCACCGACCAGCAGTGCATTGATTTCGTCAATGCTGAATTCGCGAAATAATTACTTTAGATCAAATAGGTTTAACCGGGCGGCAAGGCAAAATGATGCCTGCCGCCCAGATCAATCACGATGTATAACAAGTTTGAAAAAGTAGTAACAAGCATAGCAGGCTGGCTGAACTGGGTGGCCCTGGCCAGTCTGGTGGCCATGGTTGCCCTGGTGCTGATCGACATCTGCGGGAATAAGTTCTTCAAGGTGCCGCTCACGGGCGGCATCGAACTGGTAAGCCTGCTAAGCGTCGTAGCGATCTCCTTTGCCATCGCCCAGACACAGATCGCACACGGGCATATCGAGGTCGAGATGCTGGTAAGGAAATTACCGCGCATACCGCAAAAGGTGGTCGCTGCAATCGTGCACTGTTTTAGCATCAGTCTTTTCATCATACTGGCGTGGCAAAGCTACACTTACGGAATGGCGCTCCAATCCAGCGGGGAAGTGTCCATGACGCTGCTTATACCTTATTATCCGTTTGTCTGGGGGCTCGGGTTGAGTAGCCTTGTGGTAGTGCTGGTGCTTATTATGCAGATGATCAAGATGCTGAGGACGCCGTAATCATGGACAACATAACGCTTGGCGTGGTCGGCGTAGTCGTCCTGGTTATTATCTTCCTGCTGCGCATGCCCGTGGGCTTCGCCATGGCCTTTGTCGGCCTCATCGGGTTCAGCATAGTAGTTACCCCGGCAGCGGGCATGAACCTGGTTGCCCGCGACTTTTTCGATATCTTCTCATCGTATTCGCTGACCGTTATACCTATGTTTACCCTGATGGGCTGTATCGCCTCCGAGTCCGGCATGAGCCGGCGCCTCTACGATGCAGGCTACGTGCTTTTCAGCAAATTCCCCGGCGGGCTGGCCCTTGCCACAGTTATAGGATGTGCCGGGTTTGCCGCCATCAACGGCTCAACCAGCGCCACAGCCGCTGCCATGGGGAAAGTATGCATCCCTGAGATGAAGCGCTATAAATACGATGATTCACTGGCCACGGGTATCGTGGCCGCGGCAGGCACGCTTGGCATCATGATACCGCCCAGCACCATCTTTATCGTTTACGGGATACTTACAGAGCAGTCCATCGGGAAACTTTTCATGGCGGGGGTATTCCCCGGACTTCTCATCGCAGCCCTGCTGATGGCCGCCGTGGCCATAATCTGCATGCTCAATCCAAAACTGGCGCCGGCCGGTGAGGCATCCACCTTCAAGGAGAAGATCGAGGCGCTCACCGGCATCATCGAGATGCTCTTTCTCTTCTGTTTCGTCATACTGGGCCTCTTCTTCGGCTGGTTCAGCCCTACGCAGGCGGGCGCCGCAGGCGTGGCCGGGGCCATTCTCATCGGGTTGATAACCAGGACGCTGACCTGGACGGGCTTTATCAATGCACTCAAGGACACCGTGCGCATCGCCTGTATGGTCATGGTGATCGTGGCCGGGGCCACTGTTTTCGGCCATTTCATCGCCATAACCACCATACCCATGATGCTCACGGAATGGGTGGGGGCCCTGCCTCTGCCTCCCGTGGCCATCATGGGCATCGTCATCATCATCTACATGATCGGCGGGTGCTTTATGGACTCGCTGGCCCTCATCACACTGACCATACCCATTTTTTATCCTGTGGTGCTGGCGCTGGGCTTCGATCCCATCTGGTTCGGAGTGATCATTGTGCTGGTGACCGAGATGGGTGTGATCACGCCGCCCGTGGGCCTCAACGTGTATGTCATCAAGGGGATCGCCCCTGATGTGCCGCTAGAGACTATCTTCAAAGGCATTACTCCCTTCCTGGCTGCCCTGGTGGTGGCCGCAATCATATTATTAGCCTTTCCGCAGATTGCTACATTCCTGCCCAGTCTGGCAAGATATTAGATGGGCCGTCTGTGCCGCTGTGAGGTGAAGAGATGATGATTACCATACCCGAGATGTTAGCCCGAAACGCCAGGATGTACCCGGACGATTGCGCCCTGGTCGAGCTCAAACCTGGCCGCAATTACCGGCGTGAGATAACCTGGCGGCAGATGGACAACGAGGCCAATCGAGTCGCCAACGCTCTTATCGATACCGGCGTGAAGAAGAGCGACCGCGTTATCCTGTGGATGATGAATTCCATCGACTGGTTAATAGCCTATTTCGGCATATTGAGGAGCGGGGCGTGGGTGGTGCCGCTCAACTTCAGGTTTACAGGCAGAGACTTCCAGTACTGCGCAGAGATATCAAGCGCCAGGTTCATGATCATAGGGGAGGAGTTCATCGAAAGGGTGGATGCGGTTAAAAAGCAGCTTCACGGAGTGGAGGGCATCCTCGCTTTCGGCGACAGCCTCCCGGGATATATGACCGGTTTCCGTTCCTGGGTTGACAGACGCCCCACCTCACAGCCTGGTGTTGATATATCTCGGGATGAGGCTTGCAGCCTCTATTTCACTTCGGGCACCACGGGCGCTCCCAAGCCCATACTGCTGACGCACGATAACCTGAGGTGCGCCGCCATAACCGAATATGCCCATCACCGACAGCAAAAGTCGGACAATTTCGTGCTCATCCCGCCGCTGTATCACACCGGTTCCAAGATGCACTGGTTCGGCAGCCTGATCACGGGGGGCAGGGCAACCCTGCTGGGCGACGTAAACCCCCGTAATATTCTGGAAACCGTGCACAGGGAGCGCGGTACGATCGTGTGGCTGCTGGTGCCCTGGGCCCACGATCTACTGGTCGCGCTGCAAGACGGGCAGGTGAAAAAAGAGGATTATGACCTGAGCTGCTGGCGCTTGATGCATATCGGGGCGCAGCCTGTTCCTCCTTCGCTGGTCAAACGTTGGATGGAGTTCTTCCCAGGTATGCAATACGATACTAACTATGGCTTAGGCGAATCCAGCGGCCCGGGGTGCGTGCACCTTGGGATTGAAAACATCCACAAGGTGGGGGCTATCGGGAAAGCGGGATTTAACTGGGAGACCAAAATAGTGGATGAGAGCGGTGATTTACTTGAAACCGGAAAAATCGGTGAGCTGGCGGTCAGGGGTGAGGGTGTGATGAAAGAGTACTATCGAAACCCGGAGAAGACGGCGGAGACCCTGCGCGACGGCTGGCTCTTAACCGGCGATATGGCAACCGTGGATGGTGACGGGTTTATTTACTTGGTCGACAGGAAAAAGGATGTTATCATCACGGGTGGGGAAAACATCTACCCTGTCGAGGTGGAGGATGCCATTCACAACCTGGACGCTATAAATGACGTGGCCGTCATCGGAGTTCCCGATCAAAGGCTGGGCGAGATCGCTGTGGCCATTGTGGACCCCAGGCCGGGCGCAAGCATCAGCGAGGCTGAGATCATCGAGTACTGCCGTGCAAACCTGGCGCGGCACAAGGTGCCCAGGAAGGTGATATTCGACAGTGTGCCAAGGAACCCCACGGGCAAGATCGAGAAGCCCGTATTGCGCGAAAAGTACAAAACTATTTGATGTCGCCGGCTGATCGCCCGGACAGCTGCTGTCCCAAATACATAAAACCCTGCCCGCCCGGCCCCAAACTTTGTGAAGTATAAACGTATTACGATATAATTTTACCCTCGGGAGGGTATTTTGCTGAAAAGTCATAATTGCGGTCAATTGCGAGGAGCCAATGCCGGGGAAGAGGTCACTCTGGCCGGATGGGTTCACAGGCGCAGGGATCATGGCGGTTTGATCTTTATCGATCTGCGCGACCGGGAGGGCATCACGCAGGTGGTCTTCAACCCGGAGCTTGCTCCCGCTATCCACACCACAGCCAACGGGCTGCGAAATGAGTACGTAATCCAGGTCGTGGGGAAGGTCTCAAAGAGACCGCAGGGCACTGAGAACTCAAGGCTGCCAACGGGTGAAGTGGAGGTAGTGGCAGGCAGCCTGAAGATATTCAATGCCTCGAAAACGCCTCCGTTTTACATAAATGAAGAAGTAGATGTCGATGAATCGCTGCTGTTAAGGTACCGCTACCTGCACCTGAGGCGGGCGGGCATGCGAGATAACATGATGCTGCGGCATCGTGTCATCAAGTACATGCGCGATTTTCTGGATGCCCGGAGTTTTGTTGAAGTCGAGACGCCCATCATGATGAAGAGTACGCCGGAGGGCGCGCGGGACTACCTGGTGCCGAGCCGCGTCCATCCAGGGAAATTCTATGCCCTGCCCCAATCCCCGCAAATGTTGAAGCAGTTGCTGATGGTGGCGGGCATCGAGAAGTATTATCAGGTCGCGCGCTGCTTCCGTGATGAGGATACCCGGGCCGACAGGCAGCCCGAATTTACCCAGCTCGACCTTGAGATGAGCTTTGTGGAAGAAGATGATATCCTGCTATTGCTGGAGGAGCTGTTCACCGGGCTGGTACAGACTGTTACACCGGACATGCGCCTGGTCACGCCGTTTCCCAGGATGTCCTATGCCGAGGTGCTCGAAAAATACGGCACGGACAAGCCGGACATTCGGTTCGGCCTCGAACTGAGGGACATCTCGGACATAATTGCGGCCAGCCCATTTATCGTGTTCAAGTCAGCCATCGAGGCAGGTGGCAAGGTCAGGGGTATATGCCTGCCCGGCTGCGCCGGCTATACACATAAACAGGTTGAGGAACTTACGGAACTGGCCAAATCGTGCGGGGCAAAAGGCCTGATTTCACTGGCGTGGCTGCCCGGCGAGACTGCGGAGATCGCCGAGACCGCCACCGTCGAAAGGATCAAATCTGTGGCTGCCAAGCACCTGGATGTCGGCCAGCTAAGGCAAATTTTAACCAGGTTCAAAGCCCGGCCGGGCGACCTGGTACTGATTGCGGCCGGCGATGTAGGCATGGTGAACAAAGTGCTCGACGAGCTGCGGCGTGAGATGGGCCGACGCCTGAACCTGTGCGACCCCAACCTGATGGCCTTCGTGTTCATCACCGATTTCCCACTGTTTGATTGGAATGGTGAGAGGAAGATGTGGGATTCCATGCATCATCCCTTCACCGCGCCCTTCGAGGCGGACATCCCCCTGCTTGACACAGACCCCGGAAAGGTGCGCGCTCGCCACTATGACATCGTCTGCAACGGCTACGAGCTTTCCAGCGGGAGCATCAGGATACATAACCGGGACATGCAGGAAAAGATATTCAGCATTCTCGGTTATGCTAAAGAGGAGATCGAGGGCAAGTTCGGCAATTTCCTGGAGGCCCTGGAGTACGGCGCGCCGCCACACGGCGGCGTCGCCCCGGGCATTGACCGCTTCGTAATGATGTTGACACACAGCAAGAGCATCAGGGATGTCATCGCCTTCCCCAAGAACCAGGCCGCCGTGGACCTCATGACGGACGCGCCTTCCCCCATATCGGATGAACAGCTACAAGAGCTGAACCTGAAAATAATCGGCCCCCAGGTCTGACAGATAGCTTTTTGAAGACCGTTTTTGCAATGTTATAATAACTCAAGGTGAAAGGTTAATATGAAGACTACATCGGAAAAAATAGAGAATTGCCAGGTTGCCCTGAATGTCGAGATGGAGGGCACAGAGATCGATAAGTACATGGGCATCGCCCTCGAGCACCTGACCAGGAGGGTTGTTTTACCCGGCTTCAGGAAAGGCAAGGCCCCAGCCTCATTGGTCGAGCAGCACATAGGCAAGCAGGCCATCATGCAGGAGGCCCTGGAGCACCTGGTGCCCGAAGCCTACGAGGAGGCCCTTAAGAGCGAGTCCATACTTGCCATCGATGAGCCCAAGATAGAGTTGGTGCAGCTTGATCCCATTATATTCAAGGCCATAGTTCCCACCAAGCCCGAGGTCACGCCGGGCAATTACCGTGACATCAGGCTGGAGATAGGTAAAAAAGAGATAGGCGAGGGCGACATCAACCAGGTTATCGAACAATTGCAGACGCAGTTCGGCACCCTGGCGCCCGCCGATCGGGCGATTCAATTCGGGGATATTGTAACGCTTGATATCGAAGGAAAACGGGGGGAGGAGACCATACTATCACGTAAGGACGGCTCCTACGAAGTTACCCAAGGCGCCAAGTACCCGATACCCGGTTTCGCCGAAAAGCTGGAGGGGATGGTCAAGGACGAGGAAAAATTATTTGAACTGGACTTTCCAGACGATTATGAGATCAAAGAGATCGCGGGTAAAAAGTACTCTTTCAGCGTGAAAATCAAGGAGGTCAAGGAGAAAAACCTGCCGGAGATCAACGATGATTTCGCTATGAATGCCGGTAGTTTAAACCTGGCGGACCTGAGGGAGAAGATAAAAGTCGGCCTGCAGTCACGGGCCGACGACAGCCTTAAAAAGGAGTTTGAGCACAAGCTGATTACCACTATTATCGAGCAGAGCACTATAGATTTCCCGCCCGTGCTTGTCGAGAGGGAAGTCGACCATATAATCAATGAAGAGGCCAGGAATTTCCCCGACGGAGTCAAGGGGCTGGAAGGCTACCTGGTCAATGCCAAGAAGACGCTGGAACAGCACCGCGAAGACCTGAAACCGGCGGCATCCGACCGCGTCAAGGCCTACCTGGTCACAAGCAAGATCGCCGAGCTTGAGAACATCACGATCAGCGACGATGAAGTGAACGAGTCAGTCGAGAAGATGGCCGGTGAGGAGCCGGGCAGGGCCGAAGAAGTAAGGGCTTTATTCAGCCAGCCGCGGCCGCATGAATCACTGAGGGACATGATGGCCATCAACAAGGCCATGGATTTTCTGACCAAACTGGTCACGGGACAGGCAGAATAATAATATAAACACGGAGGTAACGGAATGGAAAGGTCACCATTTAACATAATACCAACAGTCATAGAGAGCAGCGCCAGGGGAGAGCGCTTCATGGATATCTACTCCCTGCTCCTCAAGGAGAGGATCATCTTCCTGGGCACACAGGTAGACGACCAGGTAGCCAATGTTATCGTCGCCCAGTTGTTATATCTTGCTAGGGAGGATCCCGAGAAAGATATCAGCGTCTACATCCACTCGCCGGGCGGGGTTGTCACAGCGGGGTTGGCCATCTACGATACCATGCAGTTGATCCAGCCGGATGTATCCACTATCTGCGTGGGCTCGGCCTACAGCATGGGCACGGTCCTGCTGTGCGCCGGGGCAAAGGGTAAGAGGTATGCGCTGCCCAACTCCACCATCCACATGCACCAGGGCCGGGCCGGGACCCAAGGGCAGATAACGGATATCAAGATCGCCGCCAAGGAGTTCGAGAGGTTGGATGAGCTGGTGGCTAATATACTTGCCAGGCATACCGGGCAGACACTGGATAAGATACGTCAGGATACCGACAGGGACATCTATTTCGACACCAAGCAGGCAATGGAGTACGGCCTGATCGACGATGTTCTCTCGCCGGCGGCCAAGAAAGACAAGAAGTAGCTATTTAGATATTTCGCGGTCGATCTCAGCGGTCAGGTCATAGCCCGGGATGGGCAGTCCGTTGCCATCCAGCAGTTTTTTACGGCTGTCGATCTTGATCTTGCCTTCAGCGAACGAACGCAATGTATTAATAATCAGCGGCGTCTCCCTGATAAATCCGCTCTGCCTGATCATCTTGAACAGCTCATTGCGTTCGCCCTCGGCCTGCCTGGTTTCGTCTATAGAGCGGTCCCCCAGCGTATCCCATAGAGCATCGAACTGTCCTCCCCTGATGGCGTAGCTGCAAAATGAGATGACCGGTCCCCTGTCCAACTGGGGCGTGACCAGGTGTAGCATAACGCCAGACTCTGCCGCTCCCTCCCTCATCAGTTGCCAGATGACATCCTGCCAGGTGCCCTTGGGACCGGTGGGCAATGCAGGGTGAAGGTTGATCATATCGAACCTGCCGCACATCTCGGGACCGACGATCAGCATGTAACCTGCCAGCAGGCATATGTCCACCTTGAAACCTTCAAGCCTGGACATGACCCGGCGGTCATATTCCAGGCGCCACCCCGGCAGGTCCTCATCCTTGACACCGACCTGCTGCCGGAGGTTGGCGGCGAACTTTTTCACCGAGGATGTTACCAGAGGGATCGAGTATTCCTTGACCCGGGCCAGGAAGGTATCCGTCTTCTCCGATTCACCGAGCTCACGGCTGCAAAAGACGAACTCGATGCGGGCATCAAGCCCGCCTCCGCGAATTATCGATGCCACGGTGTCCAGCAGTTTTTTAGAGCTGTCACCCCGCGCGGTGGAAAACCAGCCGATTCTCAACATCCTATCTATTCCTGTCTGGTGAACTTAGTCAGTCTCGCCGTGGTAGTGATGAGGTGTATCAGCGGGCTGGATTTCCTGCCATGGAGGCTGGCGCCAGCCAGAGACGTTAAAAATTCCTGCGGGCCGTTAAAATCCGGCATTTCGACAAAAGCGTAGCCTATTTCAGAGGGGCTGTGGCCGTCCGACCCGTAGCTGATCAGCTTGCCGTGTCGTTGAGCCAGGCTGCGCGCCTTTCGTTCAGCCCCGGGGAAAAGGCTGCGTGAATTGAATACCTCGATGATATCGGACCTATCCGCCAATTCCTCGAGCATCTTTTCGTTGCGGAAGGCGGAAGGTCTGACGCGGTCATAGGGATGTGGGATACAGACCAGGCCGCCCTGATCGCGGATGCGCTTGATAGTCTCGTCCACCGTGATCTTATCGGGGATGTCTTCATGCAGGAACATGCCCATTATTTCGCCGTAACGGGTGCGTACCTCTTCACAGATTATGATCTTAAAAGGGGCGATTTTGCTCAGTTCCCTGGCGCCCAGGGTAGTGCCGTGGTCGGCTACGGCAACGCAATTTATGCCCTTGGATTGGCAGGCGTCGATCAGCTGCTGATAGGACATGAAGGAATCAGCCGAGTGTCTGGTATGGACATGCAGGTCGGCCTTGATCAAGGATTAGACCCTTTCCAGGTATTGCCCCGTCCTGGTGTCGACCTTGATGGTATCGCCGGCGTTAAGGAAAAAAGGTACCTGTATGGTGATGCCTGTCTCCATTACTGCCGGCTTTCCCCCGGCGCTGGCGGTATTCCCCTTGAACCCCGGTCCGGTCTCGGCGATCTTCAACTCCACCGATATGGGGAGGTCCACGCCGATGGGGACACCCTTGTGCGTGAGCAGTTCCATGTTCATATTCTCTTTGAGGTAGTTGACGGTGTCGCCCATCAATCCCTTTTCCACTGCCGTCTGCTCGAAGCTTTCGTTGTCCATAAAGTGATAGAGGTCGCCGTCGCTGTAGAGGAACTGCACCTGTCGCCTTTCGAGAAAGGCTTTGGTGAATTTTTCGCTGGCCTGGAATGATTTTTCCACGATGTGCCCGGCCTTGACATCCCTCAATCGTATCCTGATCTGAGCCGAGCCCCTGCCCATTTTGATGTGCTGGTAGTCCAGCACCTGGTAAAGCTGCCCGTCCAGCGTTATGGTAATACCTTTCTTCAGCTCACCGGCTCCAATCATAATGTTTTACCTCCATTTAAGCGGGACTTTTTGCCCGCGTTGGTCAGGGCCAGCACTTTGCCGCCGGCAAGGGTGACGGTATCTTCTATTCTGACACCGCCCCAGCCGGGCAGGTAGATACCGGGCTCGATTGTAAAGACCATATTCTCTGTCAGTATATCATCGCTGGCCGGTCCCAGGCGCGGCCGTTCGTGAGCATCAATTCCGATGCCGTGCCCCAACCCGTGGCCGAAAGAGTCCCCATAACCTGCCTGATCAATCATACCACGGGCCAGGCCGTCCGCAGCTGCCCCGCTCATGCCGGCTTTGATCAAAGCGATGGCCGAAGCCTGTGCTCCCAACACCGTATTATAGACGCTGTTGAAGCGCTCATCCCCCCTTCCGATGATATAAGTGCGGGTCATGTCGCAGCAATAGCCGCCGTGCCTGGCCCCCATGTCGATTGTTATGGGTTCACCCTCCGCGATCGGTTTGTCCGTCGGTCTGGCGTGTGGCAGCGCAGAGTTCGACCCCGAGGCTACGATTATCTCGAAAGGCACGGCCTCGCTGCCCTCTTGCCTGATATAGCTTTCGATCTGCCAGGCCAATTGCTTTTCCGTCAGGCCCGCCTGAATTGAAGGCAGGATAAGTTCCAGCGCCCTGTCTGCGATATGGCAGGCCCTGGTAATGTCGGCCAGCTCATCTGCCTCTTTTACTTCTCGCAGCAACTCGACTGCGCCTTTGACCGGTATGATTTGGAACTTAACTTTGGCTGTATGAGCAGTACTACAGATGGATTGGTAGGTGGTCAGGGACAGGTGATCCGACTCGATACCCAGCCTGGCGATATCCATGCTCGTGACCAAATCGGCCAGCCAGCCGCTCACATCGCCCTTAATATACAAGACCTCGAAACCGGGGGCCTGTTGCCGGGCCTGCTCGACGTAGCGGAAATCGACCGCCAGGCAAGCCCTCATCGGTGAAACGACCAACCAACCCGCGCTGCCGGTGAACCCGGACAGGTAGCGCCTGTTGCTGGCGGAGCCGATAAGCGCGCCGTCGATCCCGTGTGCCTCGAAGCTATTACGAAGAGAAGTTAATCGGTTCAAAATTTTGCCCTCGGAATCAACAGCGGCATTTTACATCGATAGCCTGTGCGTCAGGCCTTCTTTTTAGTGGCAGGGTTGGTTTTTCGCGGCCCGAATATCTTTTTCGTCGTCTTGCACTCCGGATATTTAGTACAGGCCAGGAATTTTCCGTAGCGGCCGGTGCGTATGACCATTGCCTCGCCGCAGGTGGGGCACTTCTCATCGGAAGGCTCCGGCGCGGGGCCGCGGTTAACCGCTACATTTTTCTTGCCCATGCAATTGGGGTAATCCGAGCAGGCCCAGAATTTCCCGTAGCGGCTTGATTTCAGCACCATGTCCTTGCCGCACTCCGGGCACTTCTCCTCGGACTTGATGACCACTTTCTGTAACTGTTCGCTGGCCCTGGTCAAATCTCTTTCGAAGGGGGTATAGAACGATTTTATGACGGACTGCCGGTCCATCGTCCCCTTGGCGATCTCGTCCAGTTCCGTTTCCATCCTGGCCGTGAAATTGAAATCTATGATATTGGGGAAGTTGCTCACCAGCAGGTCGTTGACAATGATGCCGATCTCCTCGGGTCGCAGCTTGCCGCCATCCTTGAAGACGTATTCCCTGTCCAGTATGGTGGAGATAATCGGCGCATAGGTGCTGGGTCTGCCGATGCCTTTCTGTTCCAAGGCCTTGATCAGTGTTGCCTCGGTGTAGCGCGGGAGTGGCTGGGTGAAGAACTGTTCTGGAAACAGGTCGACCAGGTTGAGCGGTTCGCCTTCCTTCAATTGTGGGATGGCCGCCGCCTTGAAGTCATCGAACTCATCTTTCTCCTCGTCGCGTCCTTCCGTATACAGAGCCATGAATCCCGGAAACCGAAGGCTGGAGGCCCTGGTGCGCAGAAGGTAGATCACCTTGTTCTTAGTGCATTCAGCCTCGATATCCACTGTCAGCGTGTCGAAGAGCGCTGCGGACATCTGGCTGGCAACGGCCCTTTTCCATATCAGGTCATAAAGCTGATACTGGTCCTTGTTCAGGAATTTCTTGATAGCGTCCGGTTCACGGCCTGCCCTGGTCGGCCGAATTGCTTCATGCGCTTCCTGGGCCAGCTTAACTTTCTTAGTGAAATGCCTGGCGGTCGCGGGCAGGTACTGCCTGGAAAAATTGGCCGCTATATAGGAACGTATCTCCTCGATGGCTGAGGCGGCTACATTGGTAGAGTCGGTCCTCATATAGGTTATCAGGCCGGTATCGCCTTCCTCGCCGATAGCAAGCCCTTCATAAAGCTGCTGGGCGATGACCATAGTTTTTTTTGCGGTGTAATGCAGCTTGCGCCAGGCCTCCTGCTGCATGGTGCTGGTGATGAAGGGGGGCGCCGATTGGCGGGCAATCTCTTTTTTCTGAACCGATTTCACCGAGTATTGGGCCCCACGCAGGTCAGACATGATGCTTTCGCATCTGGCGGTGTCGGGTATATCCAATTTGCCATTGCCTGCCAGGCCGATAAACGAGGCCCTGAAGGACACGCCTTTCTTAATCCGCTGCACAAGATCAGCTTCAATTGTCCAGTATTCAACCGGCACAAACTGCAATATCTCCTTCTCGCGATCCACGATCAGCCTGACGGCAACCGACTGCACCCTGCCGGCCGAGAGGCCTTTGAGCACTTTTTTCCAAAGAAGCGGGCTCAGCTTGTACCCGACCAGGCGGTCGAGTATCCGCCTGGCCTGCTGCGCGTCAACCATCTTCATATCGATGGGCCGGGGGTTCTTGAAGGCATGCTCGACTGCTTCCTGTGTAATCTCGTGGAAAGTCACGCGCCTGAGGGGGATATTGTCTTTCTGCAGGTTGGCGGCCTTGATGAGGTGCCACGAGATGGCCTCACCCTCGCGGTCGGGGTCTGTGGCCAGATATACGGACGAGGCGCTGTTGGCAAGGTCCCGTATCTCCTTGAGCACCGCTTTTCTCTCGGGGATATTTTTATATTCCGGTTCGAAGTCGTTGTCGATCATAATTCCCAGCCTGTCGGACGGGAGGTCCCGGACATGCCCCATGGACGCCCGGATGACGTAGTTTTTACCCAGTATTTTGCCCAGGGTCCTGGCCTTGGCCGGGGATTCTACAATTACCAGTTTTACACTCATATCCTTCTCAATAATAAAGTTTTTTATGTTTTCAGGCGGCTGTTCAGCGTATAGGTCATGCCGCCTGTTTGCCTGACAAGGCCGTTCAGCTCCATGATCGCCAGGCAGCTTACGACAATGGATGTATCGAGACCGCTGGACCGGCAGATCTCATCGACGTGGGCCGCTTCCTCGGAAATGCATTTTATTATAATCGATTCATTCCCGCCAGGGGTAAAGGTATCCTTCATTTCGATCTGGCGGGAAACTACGGGAAGACGCAGTTCCTCCAGGATGTCGAGGTGGTTTCTGACCAGCTTGGCGCCGTCCTGGATCAGCCTGTTGGGCCCGCGGCTCATGCCGGACAATATGCTGCCCGGGACGGCGAAGACCTCTCTGTTTTGATCGACTGCAAAGCTGGCGGTGATAAGTGCGCCCCCTTTCTCTCCCGATTCTACAACCAGCACGCCCCGGCTTAAACCGCTCAGGATCCGGTTGCGCCGCGGGAAGTTCTCCGGCTTGGGCTTCGTGCCCAGGGGGTGCTCGCTGACCAGTGCGCCGTTCTCCAGTATATCTTTGGCCAGCTTAAGATTTTCAGGAGGGTAAACGATGTCCAGGCCGCAGGCAAAAACCGCGATCGTTCTGCCCCCGGCTTCCAGCGCTGCCCTGTGCGCGATGGTATCGATGCCCCTGGCCAGGCCGCTTATGATGGTTATGCCGTTGAGGGCCAGGCTGCCCACAATATCCTCTGTGACCTGCCTGCCGTATGATGTAGCCTTCCTTGTGCCCACTACGGCCACGCTGTCAGAGTCTGCGGCAACCAGCTCACCACGAACGTATAAGACAGCAGGGTAATCGTGCGTCTCCTTAAGAAGCGCGGGGTAGTGCGGCGATTCAAAAGTGATTACTTTGATCTTGTACTTCTCTATCAGGGACAGATCCTTATCCAGGTCGATCCCTGAGCGTCCGGCTATCAGGTTATCTGCAGTGCCGGAGTCGAGCCCTGCTTTGAGCAACTCTGAGCGGGGTGCATCCCAGGCATGGGCCAGTGATCCGAAATGCGCCTTGAGCAAAGATATTCGCACCTTGCCGATGCCCGGTATCCTGGTGAACCCGATCCAGTATTTGATTTCTTTATCGTCAGGCATATAAATCGAGGTATTTTAACACAAGCACGCGGGCTGCAAGAAAAGTCAGTTGCACTTCAAACGGTCGAAAAAATGCCGGGAAAAAAAGCACTTCAACACTTATCAGACGAAGCGCGAAAGCTATTTATGGAGTCTGAATGGCTATAGATGCCCGGCTATTTCGACTACTCGGTGAATAGCCCCGGTACATCTACAGGAATTGATTTCTTCCAGGCTATATACTTGGCGCTATTAGTATCGATATCCGGCCTGACTGAATACCACATTTTAAGCTGCGCAGCCTGCATATTTGATATCTTACCCTGTTCAAATAGCTTATCCGCCACTTCATTCATATCCGGCAAGTCAAGTGTTGGCTTTTTACTATCTTTCTCTAGCTTATCTGCCACTTCCCTGATGCTGGGCAGGTCAAGTACAGGCTTTTCGGGTACCGGTCTATCGTCAGCTGTGTTCTCAGTAAACAGCCCTGGAACATCTACAGGAATCACTTTCTTCCAGGCTTCATATTTCGCACGATTTGCATTGATATCCGGCCTGACTGAATACCACATTTTAAGCTGCGCAGCCTGCATATTGGATATTTTACCCTCATTAAATAGCCTGTCTGCCACTTCATTCATGTCCGGCAAGTCAAGTACAGGCTTTTTAGAATCTTTCTCCAGCTTATCGGCTACTTCTCTCATGCTTGGCAAGTCAAGTATAGGCTTTTCGGGTTTTGGTCTTTCCTCAGGGGTGTTCATTGTTTTCAACCTCTTTTATGAATTTTTCAGATAACTGTCCTGCTGTTAAGCAACTTGTTGATCTCGGGGATAACGTCCACTGCCGCCCTGTAGCCGGCCTCGATCGCCTCCGGGCCGCGCTGGAACTCGTAGACTTCGATATTGCTCACGTCCGGCTCGATCATAATGTCTGCTTTCAAAATGCTGGCGCGCACCATCTCGTATTCCATTATATATATGGATTGTATCAGCGTATTCATCATGCCCGGCGCCCTGCGTGATTTTTTATTTCCGGTTAATCCCAGGTGAATACGCTTCTTGGGATCGTTTAATACATTTACGGCTATAACAAATGTCGCCCCCATAGATTTAACCACGTCCGCCGGCACGGGGTTAAGCGCCCCGCCGTCCACCAGGTAGCGACCGTCGTAGTTCACTGGTACGAACACCACCGGTATGGATATACTGGCGCGCACCGCCTTGAGAAGTGATCCACGGGTGATGATAACCTGCTTGGCTGAATGGATATCGGCGGCTACGGCGGCAAAGGGTATTTTGCACTGGCTGACGTCGCGGTCGCCGATGATCGGCTTGAGAAAGCTCTCCACCCTTTTGCCGTGTAAAAAGCCTGCGCGGATCAGGGTGAACTTGGGGTCCATCAGGCTGGTCATCTTGCGCAGGTTTGCCGTGAGCGCGAGCTCCTCAACGTCCGCTATTTGCCCATCCGCGGCATAGCAGGCGCCGACCAGCGCGCCCATGCTGGTGCCGGCGATCATGTCTATAGGGATGCCGGCTTCACGCAGGGCCTTGATGACGCCGATGTGAGCCATACCCAGCGCCGCGCCGCTGCCCAGCGCCAGACCGATCTTCACATTAGGGTCCATATTTTTCAGCAATTACCAGCATCTCAAAATCATCTTTGCCTAGTTTATCATTTCTGGAAAATGCCCCGAGTTTTGCGCCGTAGATATCGATCTTTTTAAACCCCAGAGATTTTAACAGCCATGTAATCTCAGAGGGCACGTAATACCTTTCATTACATGCTAATTCCCTTTGATTCCCGGAATCGTCTTCCACAGTTGTAGTATTAGAATCTCGAAAAGTCATTAAATCAAAAGTGCTCTTACGACAGGTTGCATTTCCTTCCACGGTATTTGAAGCGTAAAATTCTTCGACCGAGTTAAAAAGCGGGAATAACCCGTTCAGGGTGGTAAAAATCAGCTTCCCGGTGGACTTTAATGCATTGGCAACATTACGCAGGATTTCATAATTCATTTCATCCGTTTCCATCAGCGCGAAGGCGCCTTCGCAGAGCATTATGGCAAAATCAAATTCCTTGCTGAAGGGCAGTTGTCTTGCATCGTGTTTCTGAAAATCGATTTGCAGGTTCTGTGCCCTGGCTTTTTCCCTGGCACGCTGAAGTTGTGATTCCGACAGGTCGATTCCTGTCACCCTGTAGCCCCTTTTAGTCAATTCGATGGCATGCCTGCCGGTACCACATCCGACGTCAATAATTTTCAGCGACTTATTGAAATCGATTTCTTTCTCGATAAAATCGCATTCGCCGATCGTTCCTTGCGTATAAACCTCGTTGTCATACTTGACGGCATAATTTTCAAATAAAGTTTCGTACCATTGTTTCATTTTGGTTTTCTCCCTGTGATCATATATGCTCAACCAACCTGTCAACTGTCACTGGGGCCTTAAGTGGCGGAGAGGATGGGATTCGAACCCATGGTAGCGGTGAAGCTACACGCGCTTTCCAGGCGCGCCTGTTAGGCCACTCCAGCACCTCTCCAGACAATAAAAAAATGGCGGAGAGGGTGGGATTCGAACCCACGAGGCTCTCGCCCACCGCTTTTCGAGAGCGGCACCATCGTCCACTCGGTCACCTCTCCGCTGTTCGTCTATTATATCATCTTGAATATCGAGGAAAAAAACTGCGATTGCGAGGCCCCTGTTGCTGGAAGAGCCCTGGCCCGTGAAATATCGAAAGTAATGATTGAATAGTTCCCTTCCCGGTGATATTATTTCAATCCAATCCACCGTTAACTATTCACCGTTGATAAGGAGGCGTGGCTATGTATCAGAAAATAATGGTGCCGCTGGACGGTTCGCAGGTGGCCGAATGCGTGATACCACATATTGAAACAATCGCCGGGAAATCCGCGGCCAGGGTGGAGCTGGTCACTGTAATTGAGCCGCTGGAGATCCCTACCAGGGGCCAGATCGCTCTCAGCGATGACGATATCAAGCAGATCGACGCCGAGGGCAAGAACGAGGCGGCCAAATACCTTAAACAGGTATCCTCCCGGCTTTCCCAGGCGGGCGTTAAGGTAGATACCGTGATGTTGAGCGGCAAGCCGGCGGACAGCCTGGTCAGGTACGCGGTCAATAACGGTGTAGACCTTATCATCATGGCAACCCACGGACGCTCCGGCATATCGAAGATCTTCTGGGGCAGCGTGGCGGAGAAGATACTCAGGGCTACGGCCATTCCCGTATTATTGATTAAGACCACTAATTGCGAGATAGATTCCTGATATTTGCAGGCTTCAGTTGTTGGAATAGGGCTCATCGGGCTATTTTTATGTTCTGATCGACCAATGAACAGCTACCTGTTAAGCGCGCAGATACCGGACCAGCCGGTCATAGCCATAACCGTGGGACTGTCCCTGGTTATCCTGGCCGTGCTGATACTGCCTTTTGTTGTGAAGAAAGTCGAGGAGAACCTCGAGCTTTTCTTCCTCATCATGGGAGTCTGCGCCGTGACCATCGCCGGCCTGTGGAGCCCGGAACTGGTGATCGAGGCGCTCAAGGCTCCCGTCGAAATCGGCAATGTGCCCATCGGCATCTTCCAGGTCGTTCTGGTCTTCGGATTGCTGATACATTTCTTCAACAGGGCATTCTGCCGGGGCGTTCTATCGCTTGCCTCAAATCTCGGCTGGAGGCTGTTTACCTTTCTCATGATCCTGGTCTGCGGTATTTTGTGCAGCCTGGTATCCATCGTAGTGACGGCCGTGCTGCTTTCGGAGATACTCGCAGCCCTGCCGCTGGACAAAAAAGAGAAGATCAAGTTTGCAGTGGTGGCCTGTTTCGCCCTGGGGCTGGGCGCCGTATTAACTCCAGTAGGGGAGCCGCTTTCAACCATAATGGTTTCAAAGTTATCGGGTCCACCCTTTCACGCCGGCTTCTTCTTCCCCCTGCAGGTATTCGGTATTTACATTATACCTGGTGTCATCGCCATCGCCCTGTTCGGCGCCTTTTATATCGGAAGAAATGTCGATCTGGTCAATATCGGACGCTCAGTAGAATATTCAGAAACTTTAAAGACAGTGATATTGCGCGCCGTGCGCGTGTATTTCTTCGTGGCTGCGCTGATACTGCTGGGGGAGGGCATGAAGCCCATCATTGTATGGTACGTTGTACATGTGCCGGCGGCCGCCCTTTACTGGATCAACATGGTCTCGGCCATACTGGATAACGCGACGCTGACCGCCATGGAAATAGGTCCCAGCATGCTCCTGTCACAGATCACAGCCATTATCATGGGGCTGTTAATAGCCGGGGGCATGCTGATACCGGGCAACATACCCAATATCGTGGCGGCCGGAAGGCTGAAAATCAGCATGAAAGAATGGGCCATTGTAGGTGTACCCATGGGGCTGGTCATCATGGCTCTCTATTTTCTCATCCTGCTGCCCCAGTTTATCAACCCGGCCGGCGGTTGATTTGCCAAATAAAAAATAAACTTGGTATACTGAACACCTATCGGTAACCCGGAAATCGATGATGTCTGAGTAATCGACTACTGTGCCCCTGTAGCTCAGGGGATAGAGCATCGGCCTCCGAAGCCGTGTGCGAGGGTTCAAGTCCCTCCAGGGGCGCATCGAACCCCACTTTATTTAAAGATTAGAAAATGAAACAGGGGACAACTATCGAAATTCGCTGGCACGGCCGGGGCGGCCAGGGAGCGGTTACGTCCGCGGAGCTGACAGCGCTTGCCGCGATGCACGAGGGCAAGTATGCCCAGGCCTTCCCCAGCTTCGGACCCGAGAGGCGCGGTGCCCCCGTGCTGGCCTTTAACAGGATCAGTGAGGACAGGCCCATACGCGTCCGTTCCGGCGTAGTCAAACCGGACATCGTGATAGTCCTCGACCCCGGCCTGGTGACGTTGATAAATGTGGTGGACGGTTTGAAGCCGGGCGGGACTCTGGTCGTCAACAGCACCCATTCCATCGAGGATTTGCAGAAGGAGTTCAGCGGCGACTGGAAACTGGCGGTCGTCAACGCGTCTACGATCGCCAAAGAACTGCTGGGAGTAAATATAGTTAATACCACCATGCTTGGGGCACTGATAAAGGCCACGGGCGTAATCAGTATGGATTCATTAAACGAGCCTCTGGCGGAGAAGTTCGGCGCCCGCTCAAAAGCCAATAACGAAGCATGTCACCGGGCCTTCAAAGAGACGGTGCTGAGCGAGATAACCACGGCCGGGCCCAAGAAGGAAAAGAGCTTCAAGGCCGACAAGCTGCCCAAATGGAATGAACTGCTGGTAGGATGCGCAGTCACTGATGTGGGAAACACCAAGCGTTTCTGCACCGGGGACTGGAAATCACAACACCCGGAATGGAATAATGCCGTCTGCATCAAGTGCGGTATATGTTCGCTTTACTGTCCCGAGTTCTGCATCACCCGGCAGAACGACGGCTACTTCCGCTCGAATCCGTTCTACTGTAAGGGATGCGGTATCTGCGCGCAGGAGTGCTGGACCAAGGCGATTAAGATGGTTGAGGGATCGTAAGCATGACCTCGAAGCACACCGGTATTGAATCGTCGCTGGCAATCGCCGAGGCAGTCAGGTTGGCCAACGCCGATGTCATTGCTGCTTATCCCATAACCCCGCAGACACATATCGTGGAAGGTCTGGCCGAGATGGTGGCCAACGGCGATCTCGACGCGGAATACATACCCGTAGAGTCGGAGCACTCCGCCATGAGCGCCTGCCTGGGCTCCAGCGCAGTGGGCGCCAGGACATTCACCGCCACCGCCAGCCAGGGCCTGATACTGATGCATGAGGTGTTGCTCGTTGCGGCGTCGTTGCGCCTGCCCATAGTCATGACCGTGGCCAACCGCGCCCTCTCGGGCCCGTTGAACATCTGGGGCGACCATTCCGATGCCATGGTCACCAGGGACTCGGGCTGGATACAGATATTTGTAGAAAACGGCCAGCAGGCTTTCGACCAGACGATATGCGCCTTTTACATCGCAGAGCATCCGGACGTGCTTTTACCGACCATCATCAACGTGGACGGATTCCACATCTCCCATGTAATTGAACCTATCGCGATGCTCGATCAGAAAACGGTCGACGGATTTTTACCTCCCTATAAGCGCGCTATCACGCTGGACCCTGACAATCCCGCGACCATGGGCTGTTTCGCCATGCCCAACATGTATGCTGAGAGCAGGAAGGATCTGGACATAGCGGTGCGCGATTCCAAGAAGGTGATACTTGATGTCTGGCGCAAGTTCGCTGACCTGACCGGGAGGCAGTACAAGCCGGTTGAACGCTACAAGGCGGACGACGCTGAGACATTATTGATGGTAATGGGCGGCTACAGCGAAAACGCCATGGATGCCGTCGATAAGATGCAGAATGAGGGTAAAAAAGTTGGCCTGGTGAGGATACGCCTGTGGCGTCCCTTCCCGTATGAGGAGTTGGCCCAGGCTGTATCTGGAGCAAAGAACCTTATAGTTCTGGATCGAGCGATATCCCTTGGTGGTCCGGGGCCGGTCTGCTCTGAGATAAAGGCAGCCCTCTATAACAGTGGTAAGAGACCTCAGGTTGCCGGCATAGTCGGCGGGTTGGGTGGACGCGACATATCGCCGGCTGATTTTGAAAAGATAGTTGAAATAGGCCTGGAACATATTAAAGCCGGCCGCGTAGACGAAACGTTAATGTATGGAGTGAGAGAATAGTGGAAACTCTCAGCATTTATGCCCCCAAGCTGGTCACGAACCGCGAGTACATCGCCTCAGGTCACCGTGCATGCTCGGGGTGTGGCGAGGTGCTGGCCGTGCGCTACGTATGCAAGGCGCTGGGCCGCAATACCATCATCTCAAACGCCACAGGCTGCATGGAGATCATCTCGTCACCTCTGCCGGAAACGTCCTGGGAAGTGCCCTGGATTCACACCCTATTTGAAAACGCTTCGGCCGTGGCGTCGGGCATCGAGTCAGGAATCAAGGCCCTCAAACGCAAGCATGGCTACACCAAGGAAGTCAAGGTAGTGGCCATGGGTGGGGACGGCGGCACGGCGGACATCGGCCTGCAATCGCTGTCAGGCGCGCTTGAAAGAGGACATGATTTCCTTTACGTTTGCTACGACAACGAAGCTTATATGAATACAGGCATACAGCGCTCCAGCGAGACGCCGTTCGGGGCCTCCACCACCACGGCGCCCGCCGGCAAAGACAGCATGGGGCAGCATACCTGGAAGAAGAACATGGCCGCCATAGCCGCGGCCCATAATATTCCGTACGTGGCGACCTCGTGCTCCAGTTATCCATTTGACATAATGACCAAGGTTGAGAAGGCGATCAAAGTCAAAGGGCCCAGCTATATCCACATCCTGTCGGTCTGTCCCACCGGCTGGCGCTGTCCCTCCAACCTGACCATTAAGATGGGCAGGCTGGCTGTGGAGACGGGCATTTTCCCGGTGTACGAGATCGAGGACGGCAAATATAAGTTGAACATCGACCTGCCCGGTTTGAGGCCGGTCGAGGATTACCTGAAGCTGCAGGGAAGGTACCGTCACCTGACAAAGGACAACACTGCGGTGATACAGGCCAAGGCCATAGAAGATTATAACAGGATCAGGCAGCTTGCCGGGCTGAAGGCCATAAAGTGAAAGATAAAGTAGCCGAGATAGTCAAGAAATACGGCGGAGACAGCAGCCAGCTTGTTTCCATACTGCAGGACGTCCAGACCGAGTATAACTACCTGCCGCGCGCGGCGCTGGACAAGCTGAGCAGGAAGCTGTCGATACCGCAGAGCCACGTTTACAGTATGGCGACTTTCTTCCGGGCGTTTAGCCTGCAGGAAAGGGGCAAGCACATCGTCAACGTCTGCACCGGCACCGCCTGCCATGTGCGCGGCGCCGACCTGATCCTGGAATCGCTGGAACGGCAGATGGGAGTCAAGCACGGCCAGACCACCCCGGATCGCGGCTTCACTCTTGAGACCGTGAATTGCATGGGCTGCTGCGCCACGGGTCCCGTGGTCAAGATCGACGAAGAGTTTTTCGGGCATATGACCAATGACAAGGTCGAGCCCATGTTAAATAAATTTAAAGAATAACTGGTATGGCAAGCAAATTAAAGACCGCTAAAGCGATGGCCGCACTTCACAAGAAGCTGGCAGAGGAAACTGGCACGGGTAAGTGCCGCATCTCGCTGTGCAACGGCACGGCCTGCAGGCCTTACGGCAGCAACCCGGTTGCGGAAGCTTTCAGGGCGGAGATCGAGAAGCGCGGCCTGGCTGACCAGGTCGAATTCAAGATCACGGGCTGCCACGGTTTTTGCGAGCGCGGCCCCATCGCCATAGTAGAGCCCGGCAATTTGTTCTACCAGAGGATCAAGGTTTCCGATGTCCCCGAGATTTTGGACAGCACGATCCAGAGAAAAGATGCCGTCGAAAGGCTGCTGTTCAAGCAGGGCGAAGCCACACCGGCTGTGGCCAGGCAGAACGATATACCGTTTTACAGGAACCAGCAGCGGATCGTACTGGGAAACAATACCAGGATCGATCCTACCAATATCGATGACTACATAGCCATCGGTGGCTATTCGGCCCTGGCCAAAGCCCTTTTCGAGCTGCAGCCCGAACAGGTTATTCAGATGGTCAAGGAGTCCGGCCTGAGGGGACGTGGAGGAGGAGGATTCCCCACCGGGACCAAGTGGGAGACCTGCCGCAAGGCCCACGGCGATATTAAATATGTAATAGTCAACGCCGATGAAGGCGACCCCGGCGCATATGCCAACGAGGGACTTCTTACTGGTAATCCTCACAGCGTGCTGGAAGGACTGGTTATCGGCGCGTTTGCCGTAGGCTCTCACCAGGGCTACATCTATGTACGCAACGAGTATCCCCTGGCTTTGAAGAACATCACCCTGGCCATCGAGCAGGCCGAGAAACTCGGTTTAATAGGTAAAAACATACTGGGATCGGGATTCGATTTCAGCGTGAGGGTCAACAGGGGCGGCGGGGCCTTTGTCTGCGGAGAATCGACCGCCCTCATGGCATCGCTCGAGGGAAAACCCGGCGAGCCCAGGGCCAAGTATATACACACTGTGGAACGGGGCCTGTGGGACAGGCCGAGCTGTTTAAACAACGTTGAGACCTGGGCCAATATACCGTTGATTATCAATAACGGCGCCGCCTGGTTCAGCAATATAGGCGCAACGGGCAACAGCGGCACCAAGATTTTCTCATTGACCGGAAAAGTGAACAATACCGGCCTGGTGGAAGTGCCCATGGGCATCAAGCTCAGGGAGATCATCTTCGATATCGGCGGCGGGATACGCGGTGGGAAGAAATTTAAAGCTGTTCAAACGGGTGGACCCTCGGGCGGCTGCCTTCCCGAGAAATTGCTCGATTCACCCGTGGACTTCGATTCGCTGACCAAGGCCGGCTCGATGATGGGATCGGGCGGTATGATCGTGATGGACGAGGACAACTGCATGGTGGACGTGGCGCGCTATTTCCTGACCTTCCTGGAAGAGGAATCATGCGGAAAATGCGTGCCCTGCCGCGAGGGCGTCAAGAGGATGCGTCAGATCCTGACCGACATCACGGAGGGCAAGGGCAGGGAGAGCGACCTCGACCTTTTAAACGACCTTTCTGCGCACCTCAAGGACAGCGCGCTGTGCGCGCTTGGCAGCTCGGCGCCCAACCCGGTCCTGACCACGATACAATATTTCAGGGACGAATATGAGGCGCATATCAAGAATAAGAAATGCCCGGCCGGTGTATGCAAGGCGTTGATACGCTTCGCCATCATCGACGAGAAGTGCCCGGGCTGCGGCAGGTGCGTTAAGACCTGTCCCACAGAGGCCATTACATTCATGGGAAAGAAGAAGCCGGTCATTCTCGATCAGTCCAGGTGCATCAAGTGCCGCACCTGCTATGATATCTGCAAGATGGGAGCTGTGAGCATTGAGTGAACTGGTAAACCTGACTATAAACGGCCGCAAGTACACCGCTGAAAAGGGCAGCATGGTCCTGCAGGTTGCCAGGGACCACGGAATCAGGATACCCACGCTGTGCGAGCATGAGGCCATCGAGCCTTACGGAGCATGCAGGCTGTGCATCGTCGAGGTTACTCGCGGCAGCAGGACCCGTATTGTCACGTCTTGCCTTTATCCCGTTGAGGATGGACTGGCCATCCAGACGGATTCCCCGAATATAGTCCGCAATCGCAAGATGCTGCTGGACCTGCTGCTGGCCAGGTGCAGCGAGAACAAGGTCATCAAGGATCTGGCAGCCGAGTACGGCCTGCATAAACCTTCGTTCAGGGAGGAATACTGGGAAAAGCATGACTGCATCGTCTGCGGCCTGTGCGTCCGTGCCTGCGAGCAGGTGGTCGGCGTGAGCGCCATCAGCCTGGTGAACCGCGGCATACACAAGGAGCCCAAGCCGCCTTTCCTGGAGAGGGCCAAAGCGTGCATCGGCTGCGGCTCCTGCTACTACGTTTGTCCTACTGGCGCGATCAAGCTGGAGGATAAGAACGGTATCCGCTATATCCCCAGGTGGAAGGTGGAGTTCAAGCTGAAGAAGTGCGGGAAGTGCGGCATACAGTGGGCGCCAGAGGCCCAGCTTGAGTTTATCCGGAAGAAATGGAACCTCGAGCCAGGGTTCTTCGATATCTGCCCGAATTGCCGGTAACCGTTCGGTTCGTACGGCAACATATTTCTTGACTCTATATTTTCTCCAATCTATACTTTTGTCCTGCGGGGTGTAGCGCAGCGGTAGCGCGCATGGTTTGGGACCATGAGGCCGGTGGTTCGAATCCACTCACCCCGACCATAGATATAGATATCAGAGTCAATTCATATCATTGACAGTCACGCTGTATTTCACTAAACTTGGTGAATTCAATTGGGCAATCCATAATTGTGAGGCTTAGTTATAATTTCCACCTCAATATGGGACTGAATCGTCTTAGGCAAAGCAATCCGCCTTACACAGGAGAATTTACCAATGCTTGTCTATACGAGAAACAAACTGACCACGATAGAAGATCTGAAAGATGGATCACTCCTAGTCAAAGTTATCTCCAACGATACCTGGTTTTCGCTTTCACTGGAGATGACGATCAAGGTACCGGATATGGAGATTACGGATATCAAGGGCGAGTTCAATAGGTCTTTTTACGAAACGTGTGTGGAAACCCTGCCTGTCCTCCAGGAAGCTGTAGGGATAAGGATAGGGCCCGGTCTAATAAAAAATATCAATGCGTTTATCGGAAACCGGGCAGGATGCCGTCGCATGGCCGATATGATCCTTGACGGATGCGATCAGGTAATTAACAGGTTCACTTTTAGCATAATTAGACAGATGAAACCCATCAAAGACGAGGAAAGGCCTGCGGCGCAGAGAGAATTCCTGAAAATGAATCCTCAACTAATCGGAAGCTGTATAGCCTATGCCAAGGATAGCCCGCTGGTTAAGGTGGAGGAATAAATTAGGATGTCGGCATTATCATTTAGCCGCAGCAAGTTAGTGGCAGTTGAAAGAATCAGTGAGAATATATTGAAAGCCCACGGTGTATTGGATGATTACATCTATGGCATGGAAATCGATGTCGAGGTAAATCTTAGTGATTTTAAAATTGTTGCGATCGGTGGCAAGATGAACCGTGTAACAACGAGCGAATGCCACAGAGCCCTCACCGTTTTGCCAAACGCTATTGGCATGGATATCACCGAACGGGATTTCCCCCGCACTATCAACCGTATTATCGGAAGGGCAGGATGCCTGCATCTTGGCAACCTGCTGGTAGAATGTTGCGATAGTATTCTTCAGGCAGCTATATTCAGTGATCTGGAAAAGTCCGGTTTCAAATATATGGAACTGAATGCCTCGCAATACGCAATAGCAAGAGTGGCAACGATTCCGGGCCTGAAAAATAGTTGCCTTGCCTATTCGACAGATCAATAAGATCCTATGCTCATTGATATACACATCCATACCAGGCAATTTTCCGCCGACAGTTCCATTGATCCCGAAGAAGCTATAATTAAAGCAAAGGAGTTGGGACTGGATGGGATATGTTTTACCGATCATAACAAAGGATGGGATATTGGAGAAATTGAGCGTCTTCGTACAAAATTTAGTTATCCTTTATTTTCAGGAGTTGAAATCGATACTGTTGAAGGACATGTCCTGGTATTTGGTGTAGACATCAACGTAGAAGGCCCGCTAAGAATATCCAAATTGCGTGAAATTATAACTCAGGCTGGCGGTTTCATGATTGCAGCCCATCCACTCAAAGGGTACCGCGTTATCAATCTGGCTGATCTTAATCTGTCACCGGAGCAGGCCGCTCAAAGGCCCATGATGCGCCATGTCGACGCTATCGAAGTACTCAATGGAAAATGCAACGACAGAGAGAATAGCCAGGCTGGTGAAGTTGCCCGGATACTCAATCTATCGGCTACCGGCGGTAGCGACGCCCATTCTGTCGATGAAATAGGTTCGTGTGTCACGTATTTTGAAAATACTATAATAGAAATCCCTGATTTACTTATCGCTTTGAAAGCAGGCCGCTTAAAAGCAGTTAAACGATAGGAAGAGCGTGAGGGTACGGCCTTCATATGTAAGAATAATCAAAAGGGGGTTGATGGAGAATGGAGCAACACGGTAAATGGAATATAGTAATCAGAAAAATCGAAGGATTGCTCAGGCTAAAAACGTTCCCCGTAGCTATAAAATTCCTGGCTGACGAAGACGAGTTAAAACGCAATAGGTGGGTCCGCCGGGTGGACCAACCCATGATGTTCTGCCAACTGATAAGCATAGTAAGGACTTTCGACTGGACAGTCGGTGCAACTGTAAAAAACATTTCCCCAATGTGTGCAAGCATAGTCGGCCTGGCTGCCCCCCTCCCCGAAATTGAAGACGGCACTTTCAGAAGCCTGGTATGGTGCAAGACAAAGGAGGACGGCAAAAAGTTCGAGTCTTCAGTTCCCCGCATACCTACCGGCAGACATAAGGCTATCTTGATGGCGCCTCTTGTATATGATCCTTTCGAACCGGACATGGCGCTGGTATACGCTAATCCTGCCCAGATGATACTGATTATAAATGCGCTGCAATTTGAAGGCTATGAGAGAATGCAGTTCTATTGCGTGGGCGAATCTTCATGTTCAGATGCCATCGCCCAACATTACCTGACGGGGAAGCCTTCCCTGACTCTCCCCTGCTATGGGGAAAGGAGATACGGGCATGCCCAGGATGATGAGCTAGTTATCGCCCTATCGCCAACACATCTTGAAAAAATAGCAAAAAACCTTGAGGAACTATATAAGAGAGGAGTCCGGTACCCAATTTCTTTCTGCGGCGCCCAGCTGAATGTTATGTCTAATCTTCCTGACACGTACAAGAGTATGGGGAACCAGAAATAACTACCCGGGCTGCGAAGTATAGACAAAGCTGAAACGCTGCGGTTGTAATCATTTTCAGCCGGCAGTTCAATGTAATGCTGCTGATTAAAGCCAGCATATTCACCTCTTTCCACCTTGTTCAACACCATTAGCCTTCTCTGTCTTTCTTGTTCAATATCACCTCTTCTCTCATAAGGTGACATTTTCACTGGGCAGTCAAGGGGTAATAAAATCATAGAACGTTAACAATGACTTTTTAGCCTATTGACATTAAGTTTACTTCTTGGTATGATCAACGGAAATAGTATCACAGCAGGTAATGCCCTTAATATCAATATCAGGGAGCATTGTTTTCGGCAAAGATGCATTCTTGCGTTGCCATGAATCATTAATACGGAGGCAAAGATATGCAAGATAAGGGATTATCCCTTCTGGTCGAGGGGCTGCTTTCAGGGGACAACCGGTCTTTAACCAGGCTGATAAGTCTTGTGGAGGACGATTCACCTCTGCTCCCGGAGCTTTTCCGCGATATCTATCCCATAAAGGGGCATGCTCATACCATCGGTATATGCGGCCCGCCGGGTACAGGTAAAAGCAGTCTGATTGATGGCCTTATCACGTTATTAAGAGAACGCGGTCTTAATTTGGGAGTAATAAGCATCGATCCCAGCAGTCCTTACTCTGGCGGAGCTTTTCTAGGTGATCGAATACGCATGCAGCGGCATTTCCTCGACGAATCCGTTTTGATCAGAAGCATGGCCACGCGTGGGCATATAGGCGGCCTGTCCCACGCCACTAGGGGGGCAGTGAGGTTAATGGACGCTTCCGGCAAAGATGTGATCCTTATCGAGACGGTTGGTGTGGGGCAGACCGAGGTAGAGATCGCTGAAATCGCCGACACTACCATCCTGGTCCTGACACCCGGGTTGGGAGATCAAATTCAGGTACTTAAGGCGGGGATTATGGAGATCGGAGATATTTTCGTTGTGAATAAAGCCGATCAGACAGGTGCAGAAAGACTGGTCGCGGAGATAGATGTCATGCTGGGATTAAACCCGAATCATGAAGACCTGCAAGCCTGGATTCCCTCCGTTGTTAAAACCGAGGCCATCAACCAAAAGGGTCTGGAAGAATTGTGGAATACAATTGAAAGCCATCTCCGGCATCTCAAAAATAATGGGATTTTGGATGAAAAGAGAAAGGCGCTTCTTGTTTGGGAAACCCTGGAACTGTTATCAAACAGGATCAGAAATAGGGTGCTGGAAAAAATCATGGATGGTGGTTCTATGGATGATCTAAAAGAGAAGATATGCAAAATGAATATGGATCCTTATACCGTGGTTTCAAATATTCTGGATGAATCCGGGCTAAAAATTTAAATTGTAAAAATAATTTTTGGAGGTTTTGGATGCAGCATAAAAAGGTGCGTATTTTATTGGCCAAGATCGGTTTGGACGATCACCAGAGATCACTTCTGGTGCTATCTAAGGGATTCAGAGATGCCGGTTTCGAGGTAATCAACCTTGGTCACTTCCAGACGCCGGAGACAGTGGTAGCCTCTGCCATTGCTGAAGATGTTAACGCTATCGGACTGAGCTTCCACACCCTTACTTATATGGGCTGGGTGGTAGATGTTTGCGAATTGCTGGAGAAGAAGAAGGCTAAAAACATTGCTGTTTTCGTGGGAGGTACCGTCCCTGAGGTAGACGATAAAGAATTGAAAAAGCTCGGGGTGAAGGGATGTTATAGGCCCGGAGCCTTAATGAAAGATATGGTCGAAGAGATAAGGATGATTGTTCTGGGAGTTAAAGTATAAATCCCAGTGAATATCAATCGTATGGAGAGGAAAATGGACAATAAAGAAAAAGAGAATAATCTGCGGGATGAATTCGAGCTCAAGACGGGAATCAAGCGGAAGATGATGGGCGAGGAAAAAACCCAGAGCGGCTATGCGGTCAAGGAATGTTACGGGCCGGATGATGTAAGGGATATTGATTTCAACGAGGATATCGGGTTCCCGGGAAAATACCCTTATACCCGGGGCGCCTATCCCCGGATGTATCGTGAAAAGCTGTGGGTGCGGGGCGCCATTCCAGGCGGAATGATGTTTGCCGAGGATCAAGGCAAAGATGAGGTCTCTGAATTTAAGAAGTTGGAGGAACTGGGCGTAATCGAGGGAGCGGTAAGGACCAGCGGAGATTTCCACAATCTTGCCACTATTGATCCTGATCATCCGCTTGTCAAGTATGACATCGACAATTGCTCGGGGGCAAAATTCGCGCTGTGGCAGTTCTTTAACGGCCACTATGCCGATTTCTTGAAGCACTACATGGGCAGGGGGACCGAGGGCTTTATTCTGGAGATGGGACATGCGGTGGGAGCAGCCGACTCGGTGGAATGGGCGCTTATCCTGGCTTATCTGGAAACGGTCGGTAAGGATATCAGCAAGATGAGGGGGAACATGGTCAACGATCCTCTTCATGTGCAAATAAATAATTGTATGCGCTATAAACAGCCCATGGAAGTCGGCTGGCGAATATCCACCGACGCTATGGAATTCGCAGCCCGTTACGTTCCCCACTTCAGGCCCACAAACGGAGGATGCGCCTATGACATGAGAGAATCCGGCATTAATACCATGCAGGAACTGGGATTCCGTTTCGGTAACTACATAGAATATTGCGACGAAATGGTGCGCAGAGGCGTCAGGTTCGAAGATTTTGGTCCCAAGCCGGCTATAGCCCTGAGCGCTGAGATAGATTTCTTCGAGACCATTTGTAAAATTCGAGCTGCACGCAAAATCTGGGCCAGACTGGCTAAAAACCGTTACGGCGTGGACCCTAATACCGTTAAGTGCCCGCCCTGTAATACCAATGAGGCCGGAAACTCGATGACCGCCGCCCAGCCCATATTTAATGTAGTCAGGATTACTATCGAGGCTGTGGCCAGTGTGCTGGGTGGGGTTAACGGGATGGAGTTGAAGGCTTATACGGAAGCTATTTCACCTCCTCCTCACGAAGCGTCAGTAGTGAACAAGGGCATCGAATCTATTATAGCTGAAGAAACAGGGCTTCCCCTGGTAGCCGATCCCCTTGGCGGCTCCTATTATGTGGAGTGGCTGACAAAAAGGATTGAAGAAGATACGATGGTTTTAATTAATCAGATACTGGGAATGGGAGGAATGCGCGAGGCTATCAAGTGCGGATGGGTTCAGCAGGAGGTCGAGAAGGGGGCACTGGAAAGGCAGAGGGAACTGATGGAACTGCGGCGGATAAAGGTCGGGGAGAATGCCTACCTACAATTGAACGATACTCCTATCCCGCTGCCCATGCTCAAATACGAGAGACCCACGGTTGCTCAGCCTCTGGCAAAGCACCAAAAGATACTGATGGAAGAATGGAGGCAATTTTTAAAGGAGCGCGACATTCAAAAGGTGACTCCTGCCTTGAAAGATGTTTTTCACGCCACTAAAAACGGTAAAAACATCATTCGACCGGTTATTGAGGCCTGGAAGGCATATGCATCCATCGGCGAGATCATGGGCGTAGTCAGAGAAGGCTTGGGCTTCCCCTACGACCAGTTTGAGATGGTGAAGAGGCCTGATTACATTAAGTATGATTAGATCCTTGATTAATTAATTCATTTATTTCTTTCTTAACAGAGGAGTTCGAATGAATGATATAGTCCCCGTCGAGAAAAAAAGGGTGTCCGAAGAGGTGGTGAGCCAGATTCAGAGGCTAATCTACCTGGGTCGATACAGATCCGGCGAGAAAATGCCTACTGAAAGAGAACTGTGTCAGTCCTTTAATGTAAGCAAAACCTCGCTGCGGGAAGCCCTGTATATATTGCAGACGATGGGATACATCTACATTCAACCCCGCAACGGGATATTCGTCAATTCTCCAATACCGAAACAGATGCCGATACCGATTAAACGGATGTTTAAAGTCGGACCGGAGCAGTTCTACGATATTCTGGATACTCTGGAGGCCTTGGCCGTAAAAGCCTTCTCCCTGGCTGCTCAACGAGCCACAAAGGAGCAAATCCTGAAGGCAGAGGAGGTTCTATCCAAGATTAAAGAACACATCGACAACAATAATGATTTTTATAGCTCCTCGGTGGCACGTAGTTATAACATTGAAATATATTCTGTGATCATAGAGGCTTGCAATAATCCTCTTCTGGAACACTTCAGTAATTTTACTATTGAGTTTATTAAGGGCCCGTTTCCATTAGATACTGAAAAGTTGGATTCCATACCGGGTTTTGTGCAGACGATATACGAGCAGTTGCAAGAGGCGGTCATATGTTTACAAACCCGAGATTCAGAAAGAGCCCAGAAGATGATCGTGACTCACATTTCCTTCATCAAAAAGAGCTTGAATAAATTGATTCAGGAATCCGGGGAGGTGCAAATAGATATAAATACCTTCTAATTATCAATGTGCAAATCACGAATATTCGATCGGAGGTAGTAGTATGCGTTTTAGCAGGGAGGTTAGAAATGAATTTTCCATATAGAAAATGTACCGGCGAACGGCAGAAGCAGTTAAGCTTTAACCTGTTGTTAAAATATATCAATGACTATGTCTATCCCTACTCTCCTTATTATCGTAAGCTGTTTAAAGAGAACAAAATCAAACCCGGTGATATAAAGACCTATGACGATTTCATAAAAATACCTTTCACCGTTAAAGACGATACCGTTAAGGATCCACGGTCTTTCATTTTGCAACCCTCCATCGCGGGACAGGAGTCTGCTTACGATACGGCTCATCTCAGCAGAAGTAAAATGATTCAATATATGGTAAAGACTCTGGGAGCCAAATACACCAGGGATAAGTACGGTCCTGAGAGATCGTTCAAGGAGAAGGTGAGGCAGACTGCTTTAGCGGAATGGTATCCCATCCACTTCCAGGCCAGCGGCGGCACTACCGGTTTATCAAGCACAACCGTCTATACCTACAACGAGCTGATGCCCGGTGGCGCATTTCCCAATGCCGCCGGCAGTTATAATTTCGTTAAAAACGTTGGCCCGGGCAAGAGATTTTTAAACATAATGCCCGGAGTGCCACACCTCGGCTACTACCAGTCATTTCTTGGCACTTTACTGGGCGGATATAGCGTCTTCAATACCTTCGGGGGAGCAGGTATACCGACGGAGAGACAGGTAGAAATTGCTTCCAAGGGGGGTTTTGATGCTGTGGTTGGGATTACCTCATATATCTATTACTGGCTTGATATTGCCCATAAGCTCATTAAAGAGGGCAAAGTGCCGCCTATCACCTCGTTTAATACCTGCTTTGCCGCAGGCGAGCCAATGAATGCGGACTATTCAAGACGATTGAAAGATATGTTCACCAATATTGGATGCCCGAACGTTGACATCATTGAGGTATATGGGTCCACCGAGTTAAAGCTGGCTTTCTATGAGTGTATTTCCGGTTCCAAGCCACACGTTTCACCAGATTACTTCTTCATTGAATGTCTCGATCCCGAAACCAAAAATCCGGTGAAAGAGGGTGAGCCCGGAGTGCTTGTTTTTTCTCATATTGGCTGGAGAGGGACGGTCTTCCTGAGATACTGGACGGGAGATCTGCTACAGGGTGGTATAACATGGAACAAGTGTCTCCATTGTGGATTAACTATCCCGCGGCTGAATACTCCGATTGTAAGGGCGGGCAGGGATTTCACCAAGATAAAAGGCGCAAGAGTTCCTTACTTGAAGCTGCAAGATTCCGTCCGAAACGTACCGGGGGTGAATCTGTTTCATATTCTTATAACTAAAGAACAGATGGATGATCCTTTATCCCGGGACGTTGTGAAAGTGTATGCATCCAAGGCCGAGAACATGTCTGAGGAGAGAATAAGGGAGGAGATCACCAAGAGTATGAAGATGGACACCGAGATCTCACCCAGCGAGATCATTCTCGAAGAATACGATTCTATAAAAAACAGGCTTTTCGCAAGGACGGGAATCAAGGCCGACTGGGTGACCGATGAGAGGAAGTCAGTTTAGACTACCAGGGTGGCAATAGTCCATTTGCCCTAAGGATATGGTATTTGTGGCACGCAACAAAGTGCACCCTTTAGGAAAGGGATATATCCAGGTTTATACGGGAAACTGCAAGGGCAAAACTACTGCTGCCCTGGGATTGGCTTTCAGAGCTATGGGCTGTGGATTGAAGACGTATATCGGACAATTTATGAAGGGCCAACAATATAGTGAACTTGAAGCAGCCAGATTAGTTAAACCTTATATCACAATTGAGCAATATGGAAAAAAAGGTTATATCCATATTAAGGATCCTCCGGAGCCAGAAGATGTCCGGATGGCACATGAAGGATTGGCTAAAGCGCGAAAAGCAATGCTGTCAGGTGACTATGACATTGTCATTTTTGATGAAATTATCACAGCCCACTGCTTCCATCTTGTTTCTATTGATAATATGTTGGATTTAATAAAAAATAAACCTGACAACGTGGAGATAGTTTTAACCGGGCGGTATGCACCACAGGAACTCATTGATGCAGCCGACCTGGTAACGGAAATGTTAGAGATCAAGCATTATTACACAAAGGGAGTTGCCGCTCGTGATGGAATTGAGCGCTGATCATTATATAAAACTTGTTTAGGAACATAATAAGTTGGAGGTAGCGATATAAATACAGATAAATCAAAAATACATTGGAGTAAGAGGAGGAAGAAGCTATGGCAAAGTTGACTGATAAAATGAAGGCCGTGATAACGGGCCAGCAGGCTTGGGTGGCAACGGCCGGCGCGGACGGCAGGGCCAGCCTGGCTATCAAGGGCAGCGCCAAGATAATCGATGATGAACACCTGGCGTACTTCGAGATGGCGGGCAACCGCACCTGGAGCAATGTCCAGCGCAATCCGTGGGTGGCTATTGCAGTTGCCGATTCCAGCAAGTTCAAAGGCTACAGGTTTGAAGGCAAAGCGGAGATAATCACCTCCGGACCCCTATACGATGAAGCCATCAAGCTGGGCGAACTGATGAAGCTGCCGGTGCCCCCCAAGGCAGCCATCAAGGTTAAAATTGAAGAGATCTATGATATCGGTAAAGGCGGCATGAAGGTGGCCTGACCCTATCAAGAGCGGTCCGCCGCCGGTTGATCGCGTCTCTTTTCGATGGAGTTTTGATTGCTTAAGCCGGTTTTATAATAGGGAGCCCAGTGGCACTAATACTATTTAGACCTTATTTATACGTGTAGATTGCTTCCAAGGTGGCCACGTATCAGGAGGTCTTCCAGAACGTATCAGAACTTTCCAACGTTGACACACGATACTTATCGTATATTGCCGATAGATATATTGCGAAGGAATGACCGCAAAACTATCTCACTGGTAGCTTGATATTGCCTTTCCCTTGCCTTTTTGATAGTCTTTTTCGTAAAGGAGTCAAGTGGTTACCGCTTTTTAGCCAGCATGGTTTGGGACCATGAAGTCGGTGGTTCGAATCCACTCACCCCGACCATTCCCACTGACTGTTTATTCGGGACTAAATAGATGTATTTTATTATTATTGCGATTGGCATACTCATCGTCCTAATCGCCGGTATTGCTATCTTCGGGAGCCTGCGCATTCATCCTCCGTCAAAGAAATTGCCCGTACAGGGCCAAAAATTCCCTGATGGCTTTCTGTGGGGGACCGGCGAGGATGCCTACCAGCATGAGGGCGGGAATCTGAGCAATGACTGGGCGCGCTGGGAGTCGCAGAAACCTTCGCCCATCGAGAACGGCTATGTCTGCGGCCGCTCTGTGGATTTCTACAACCGCTATGAGAGCGACTTTGAGCTCGCCAAACGCGATGGCCAGAATGCGCACCGCATCGGCATCGAATGGAGCCGCGTGGAACCGACCATGGGAACCTATGACGAAGAAGCGTGGAAACACTATGAAGGCATGCTGTCTTCGCTGAGGGAAAAGGGCTTCACAGTTTTTTTTAATATCTGGCATTTTACATTGCCCCTATGGGCTGCAGACTTGGGCGGCTGGGAAAACGCCACTGTGATGGAGCGCTGGGAGGCCTTCGTCAGGGAGTGCGCGGTACGCTTCGGCAAATATGTCGACTATTGGAGCACCATGATCGATTCACAAATATACGCCCTGTCCGGCTATGGACTGGGAGATATTCCACCCAACAAAAAGGACCTGGCGCTTGCGGTGCAGATCTACCGGACGCTCATCCACGCTCACGCGAAGGCCTATCACATCATCAAGGAACATGGGATGGTTGAAGAAAACGGTGTGCTGAAGATTCCAAAGGTCGGGATCATCTATTTCTTTTTCCACTACCAGCCGAAGGGCTTCTTCATGGACCGCGTCGTCGTTGGTCAAACAGACAGGATATTCAACTGGAACTTCCTGGATGCGATCCATAACGGCGTTATCGATATAAACATTTTGCTGGGCCCATCGGTCAGGGAGGGCAATGATACTCTGAAGGGGACCGTAGACTGGATTGGCGTCAACTACTACACGCGCGAGATACTTTCGTTCAATCCGCTGAAACCGGGCATGATCGACCGCACAAGTTATTCCAGGTACCCGGTGACCGATATGGGATGGGAGATATATCCCGAGGGGATATACCATATCTGCAAAACCGTCGCGCGCCGCTACCCGGACATTCCCATTGTGATCGCGGAAAGCGGGCTGGCCGATGCCAAGGACGACCGCCGGCCGGGGTTTATCCTGGACCATCTTGCCTGGATACACCGTCTGATAGGAGAGGGTTGTCCTATCTTCGGCTTCACCTACTGGAGCCTGACCGACAACTGGGAGTGGGCCAGGGGGTTTGGCCCCAGGTTCGGCCTGTACCGCGTGGACATGGACACGCTGGAGCGGAACGAGACGGCGTCGGCGCGACTCTATCGTTTCATCGCGCAGCATAACCGCCTGCCCGAATCAGGTGAACTAAAAAGCCTTTTGCCGGGCTGAAGTAACGCCGGCCGCTTTATTTCTTCAGGTATGCCTTCCCGTCCTTCTCTCGTATGGGATAGCGCAGGAAGACCAGGAACGAAACCAGCGCCACCGCCCCGGCTGACAGGGAGATAAGCTTCAGACCCAGTTCGGTTGGTTTTAAATCGCCGCCCACGTACATCAACGCCGCCGCCACGGCGATGGAGATCCCGATGGCGAACTTCTGGAAGAGGGCCTGCACCCCCACGTATATGCCCTCTCGCCGCTTGCCGGTGAGTTTCGCATCGTAGTCGATCACATCGGCCAGCAGGGCGAAGGGAAGCACCATGATTCCCGCGACGGGTATGCCGATAAGAGCCATCACCACCTGGGACTGCAGCATCTTGTCGCCCAGGGGGAGTACGCCAACCAGGCTCAGCAGCGGCATTGTGACCACAGCGCTGGCCAGAGTGACAAGGAAGATGGCATATTTTCCGTACTTCTTGGCCAGGAAATTAAACACGAAAAAGAAGATGATATTGGTTGCCAGCAGCGGCGCCATGAGGAGCGTCACCTCGCTGTCGGCCAGGCCGAGGACATACTGGGTCCAGAACGGCACAAGGAGAATCACCATGTTGAGGGAGAACCACAGGAACGCCGTGGCGGCCAGCAGGTAAACGAAGGCGCGGTTCTTGAGCGTTGTCCTCGCCCAGTCGAATATCAGTCCGAACCTCAGCTTCTCTCGCGGTGTCCCATCACCGTCCGAAGGCTTTTCCTTGATGGCAAACATGGTCGGCACGAATGAAATAATAATAATCCCTCCCGTCACTATGCCGATGCCTATCCATCCAAACGTGTCCTTGATAGGGCCCATGACCGCAAAAATCAAAGTGCCCACCATCAAAAATACAGCCTGCATGGTCGAGATATTCACGCGCTCCTTTAAGTTACTGGTTATCTCGGGCAGCAGGGCCAGGTAGGGGTTGGCCAGCAGCGACCAGCATATGAAGAATAGCTGGACCAGTATGAATACGTACACGGCATTGAGCCAGCTCATCTCGTTGGGAAGGGGTGGTGTCCACAGGAGGAAAGTGACCAGCGCCGTCGGCAGCGTCATGACCATTACGAACGGTATACGCCGCCCCAGCTTCGATCGCCAGTGGTCGCTGATGAAGCCGGCTATCGGCTCGGTAACCCCGTCCATGATCCTGCCGATCAGGAAGATGATCGAAAACAGGGTCACCGCCACCAGGGCCGTGTCCTTGCTGGGAACGTAGAGCTTCATCAGCCATTGCGAGATCACCAGGTTTGCAAGGTTGAGAGCCATGCCTCCCATGGAGTATGAAAGCTTTTTACCGAATGTGAGCTGCTGCATTAAGCCTCCTGCTAAAGCACGGGATTCCCCATTTCATTTCTCAAAACGATCATCACTCTTTATTGACATTGGTCGGAATAATATGCCGCCGTAACGCTGACCCTCTCCCCAAGAACCGGGCCAGACTAATCAAATACAAACATGGTTTTAATGGTCTTATTTTTACCCTTGTTAATATTAACGTCTATCATCTTCCTGTATTCATCAAGTTTAAACCTATGGGTAATAAGGTTTTGAAACTTTAAATTTTTCTTCGATACAAGATCGATCGCAATCTCAAAAACATGTTTCTTTTTGCCTTCCCATTCATGGAATCCATAGAATGTAGTCCCTTTCAGGGTAAGCAGCTTCAACCATATCATAGTTGGATCATATTTTAACTGGTCTGAAATCCCGATAAGTGATATCACACCTCCTGTTCTCGTAGCGCGGAGGGCTGTATTGACGCTGTCCGAATTAGAATAACAATCATAGACCTTATCAAATCCGCGCATCATAGTGCTCTGTCCCAATAGTGGCATGTAGCACTTTCCGCCGGTAATCTCCGCTGCTTCTTCCAGAGCTTTGGGCCCGGTAATTGTATAGTCCGCACCGGCGCTTTTCGCAAGCTTTGCTGTGAAATCTGAACTTACCAGCACCGTTATTTTGCAGGAAATATCCAGCGCACGTAATGCCAGAATAACCATATTCCCTATTACACCGCAACCGATAATCAGTACCTGTTCATCATTTTGCGGCCTATTAGTGAACACAGCCTCCAGTGCAATTGCGAACGGCTCTATTAGCGCTGCGCTTTCGGCACTCATACCATCCGGTATTTTAAAAACCTGGCTTCTATGGGCGACTATGTATTCACTATATCCGCCATTCAGTGCAGAGCAGACATCAATTACAGAACCGGTTGCAAGCTGGCCTTCCGCAAAATTCTCGCAACAGCCCAGGCCCTTCTGGCAAGCTTTACACTCAGGCTCAATTTCTCTTACTTTGCAGTTGAGGACCGGGCTTACCGCCACTATATCACCAACATGAAGGTCTTCAACAGCAGTCCCAACCTCAACAATCTTGCCGGAGACCTCATGGCCGAGTATGGAAGGAAATGAACAATAGGGAGTCCACGCAGGTGAACTGTTTAATGTAATAGCATTAATGTCACTTTTACACATACCGCAGCGAAGGACTTTTATTTTCACCCACTCACTTGTTACTATTTCCGGCTGGGGTATATCAACTAACTGCACTGTCGAGAGAAGCCCTTTATAATAGGCACCTTTGTTCAGTGCCCCAAATATTTTTAGTGCTAAAAACTGCGGAATTGAAACATTGAATCGTATCGCCTTCATGTCATCCCCCTATTTTTCAAGTATACAGCTCAAACCCGGGACCAGATAGAAAAAGAAACAAAACCGGAATTTCCCATTGCAATTCTCAAACACGCGATCAGCATCCTTTTTAGCACTGTTCAGCATAATATGCCACTGCAACGCAGCTGTCAACGCTGCTTCTCACCTTAAATTTGACACAGCTTATGAACGCTGTTATTATTTTGAACCAGATTCAACATAACGGTTTATTTTCATCGATTTAGCTAAGTTTTGCTGCACGGAGGATGAAAGGGCATGGATGTGATCGAAACAAAAATCGACACCACATCGGATGAATACCGCAGGAACCGCGATTCTATGGAAGCCCTGGTCACGGAGCTGAAAGAGGAACTGCGGATAGCAAGGGAAGACCGTCCGCAGAAGGCCAAAGATCGAATCGCGTCCCAGGGAAAGATGCCGATCCGTCAAAAACTGGAGCGTCTTTTAGATCGCAACACACCCTTTCTGGAAATAGCGCCACTGGTGGGACGCGGCATGTATGATGGCATGATCCATGGGGGTGGCCTGGTGTGCGGAGTAGGGATTGTCTGCGGGAAGGAAGTGCTGGTCACGGGCAATGACGCCACCATCAAGGGCGGAGCCACCTACCCTATGACAATGAAGAAGACACTGCGCGTGCAGACGATGGCCATGCAGAACCGTCTGCCGATCATTACACTGATCGATTCGGCCGGAGGATACCTGCCAATGCAATCCGAGGTGTTCCCCGATATAGACGACGGTGGAAGGATTTTCTATAACCAGTCGATCATGTCAAAGATGGGGGTCCCGCAGATCACGGCCGTGATGGGGCTATGCACTGCAGGCGGCGCGTATGTCCCCGCCATGTCGGATGAAACCATTCACGTCAAGGGCATAGGGGCCATATTCCTGGGCGGCCCTCCCCTGGTCAAGGCCGCAACGGGAGAAGAGGTGACCGCCGAACAACTCGGAGGCGCCGACCTGCACTGCCGGGAATCGGGAGTCTCAGACTATTACGCCGAGAGCGATGCACACGCCATCGATATCGTACGCAATATCATGGAATGTATGCCTGCTAGGGAAAAGGCGCGCCTGCCGATGCACGAGCCGAAACCGCCCCTGTATAACCCCACGGAAATATACGGGATCGTCAGCAAGGAATTCAAGGTACCCTATGACGTGCGCGAGCTGATCGCCCGGATCGTGGACGGCAGCGAATTCCTGGAGTTCAAGGAACTGTTCGGCCCGACGCTGGTCTGCGGGTGGGCTTACATCCACGGGTATCCCGTCGGCATACTCGGTAACAACGGCGTGCTGTTTCCCGATAGCTCCATGAAGGCAGCGCAGTTCATCCAGATCTGCGACAAGCGCAAGATCCCCCTCATTTTTCTCCAGAATATCAACGGGTTCATCATCGGCAGGGAATATGAGCGCCAGGGCATCGCCAAGCACGGGCACAAGATGGTCATGGCCCAGGCCTGCGCAACTGTACCCAAGTTCACCGTAATCGTCGGCGCATCCTTCGGGGCGGGGAATTACGCCATGTGCGGCCGCGCCTATAATCCACGATTTCTCTGGATGTACCCCAATGCTGAGATCGCCGTGATGGGCGGCGAACAGGCATCGGGCGTACTGGTGACTCTGCGTAAAGATCAGCTTGCCAAGGAAGGTCTGCCTCCTATGACTCAGGAGGAGGAAGACGCGATCCGTAATCCCATCATCGAGGCGTCGAAAAAAGAGAGCAATGCCCTGTACAGCACGTCGCAGCTATGGGACGACGGCATTCTCGACCCGGTGGATACCCGTGATGCCCTTGGACTGGCCATTTCAGCCTCGCTTAATGCGCCCATACCAGACGACGTATTCGGCTACGGCATATTCCGGATGTAATGAGATGAAGGGACAAGTTCACAAAGGCGCTTCTCCCATGTTCACGAAAATACTCGTGGCAAACCGGGGAGAGATCGCCCGGCGCGTCATGAATACATGCCGTGAGATGGGAGTCGCCACAGTGGCAGTATATTCCGAGGCTGACCGCAAGGCTGTGCATGTGCTGAAAGCCGACCAGGCTGTCTTCCTGGGAGAGTCAGACCCGGCGGCAAGCTACCTCAACATCGACAAGATCATCGCGGCGGCCAAAGAGTCCGGCGCTGAGGCCATCCATCCCGGCTACGGCTTCCTGGCGGAAAACCCTCTATTCGCAGAGCGCTGCGAACAGGAGAAACTGGTCTTCATCGGCCCGCCTTCGCGAGTTATCCGCGAGCTTGGAGACAAGACGATTGCACGCCGCACCGTCGCGGGAAGCGGCGTGCCCGTCATCCCCGGAATGAACCGGCCCGAATCGGATCCCGGTACCCTTGAACGGGAGGCAGCTAAGATCGGATACCCCGTCCTCATCAAAGCTGCTGCGGGTGGTGGAGGCAAGGGCATGCGCGTCGTCACCCTGCCCGTAGATTTTCACGAAGCCTGCATCTCAGCGTCCAGTGAGGCCAAGAGCGCATTCGGCGACGGGTCCATCTACCTGGAAAAGTATCTTTCCCGGCCCCGGCATGTGGAGTTCCAGATCGTCGCCGACCGGCATGGGCACGTAGTGCACCTGTTTGAGAGGGAATGCTCAATCCAGAGACGCCATCAGAAGATTGTCGAGGAGACACCCTCACCCATCATGACACCCGCGCTCAGGGAGCGCATGGGGGCTGCCGCCGTAGCTGTTGCTAAGGCGTCCGGCTACGTAAACGCCGGTACGGTAGAGTTTCTTGTGGACCAGGGGGGTGACTTCTATTTTCTCGAGGTCAATACCCGCCTACAGGTGGAACACCCCATCACGGAGATGATCACCGGCCTCGATCTCGTGCGCATCCAGCTGGAAGTGGCCGCAGGGAATCCCCTTCCCATCACTCAGGAAAACGTGCGGAGCAGGGGACATGCCATCGAATGCCGCATTTATGCTGAGGACCCCGAAAAGGGATTCTTCCCGTCGCCCGGCAGGATCATCTATATGCAGGAGCCATCGGGACCCGGCATACGCAACGATTGCGGAATCTATTCGGGCTTCCAGGTGCCCGTGGAGTACGACCCTATTCTGTCGAAACTGATCGCATGTGCCGGAGACAGGAACCAGGCGATTCAGAAGATGATAAAGGCGCTGGAGGACTATGTTATTCTGGGAGTGAGGACGCCCGTGCCATTCCTCATCGACGTGCTCAAATCCGAGGCCTTCATAAAAGGTGATACATTCACCGATTTTATCGACACCCATTTCAGTGACTGGAAGCCCAACCGCTGCGATGCGGATGCAGCCTGCGCCGCCTTCATCATCGACGAACTCTCCCGTGCCGGGAAGACCAGAGCCGCGGCAGCACAGGGGAGCGCCGATCAGACGCCGTGGCAGACGCTCGGCCCCTGGGGACGCTGAGGAATAAAAGAAAGGACAGGACATGGAATACAGGCTCAAGATAGGTGAAGATTTAATCTCCTTCCAGACTGAACGGAAAGGAGACCATCGTATTACTCTTTCCCGTGATGGCTGTGTTCTCGATGTCGAATACATGGTAGTCGCGGAAAATCACCAGCACCTGATGGTTAACGGTTCCCCGGTCAACGCCTATATTGCCCCGGACGGTAACGGCAAGACGGTGATAATCAGAGGAATCCCCTATTTCATCGGGGATGCCGATATGCTCGAAAACCGGGCCAGGGGACGGAAGGGGTCTCAGGCCATACCACAGGAGATCACGCCGCCCATGCCAGCCGTGGTGGTCAGGATACTGGTCTCCCAGGGTGACAGGGTGAGTCAGGGCGACAAGGTGATAGTCGTCTCGTCGATGAAGATGGAGACGACGCTGACATCCCCGTCTGACGGTAAGGTGCGAGCGGTGAATGTTGCTGAGGGGGACAAGGTGATGCCAGGCCAGATCCTGATCGATATCGACAAGGACGAGGCAGTCTCGACCACGGAATAATTGTGCCCCGGCTGATAAAGGCAAAATCATATAAATGAGGAGGTAACAGATGGAGGATCGCCACTTGCTCTACCGCGTCGAGGAAGGCGTGGGATACGTAACCATCAACAGGGAGCCGCAGAGAAATGCCTTAACGCCTGAGGCCCTCACTTTGTTCCATCAGTACCTGGATGAGGCGGAACGTGACGAAAAGGTCAGGGCCCTGATGGTCACCGGCGCGGGGGAGAAGGCCTTCTGCACGGGGGCTCAGCTGAGCGGGGCGGTCACCACCGGGGGTATGGATATCTTTGCCAGCTATGCAGGTCTTCTTGATAGAATAGTAAGTTTCCCCAAGCCGACCGTTGCCCGGGTCAAGGGATTCTGCCTGGCGGGCGGCATGGGATTCATGCTTGCCTGCGATATCGTTATCGCCAGCGACGATTCAAAATTCGGAACGCCGGAGGTCAATGTCGGCCTTTGGCCCATGATGATCGGCGCCCTCATATTCCGCAACGTGCTGCAGAAGAAGGCCATGGAGATGATCCTGCTGGGAGAAAGACTCTCGGCGCAGGAGGCGCTTGCCATGGGGCTGATCACCCGGGTAGTACCTGCAGCAGACCTCGATGCAGAGGTGACGAAAGTGCTCGCCATCCTCACGTCCAAGAGCCCCATCGGGATGAGAATGGGGAAACAGGCGTTCTATGCTGCGGCCAACATGCCGTTAAAGGAGGCGCTGGGCTATCTCTCGGAAAAGATCAAGGATGTGGCCGGTACGGACGATGCCAGGGAAGGCATAACCGCCTTTATGGAAAAGAGACAGCCCAATTTCACGGGAAAATAACAGGGGATTATTTTACATAATTTAAGGAGAATTGCTATGAGTTCTGAGAGCAGGAAAGGACGTGATAAAGTCATCATTGCAAATTGCAGCGGCTTCTTCGGTGACCGGCTGTCTGCAGCATCGGAGATGGTCCGGGGCGGCCCTATTGATGTTCTTACTGGCGACTACCTCGCAGAGCTTACCATGGCGCTGCTCTTTCGCCTGAAATTGAAGAACCCGGAGGCCGGGTATGCCCCGACCTTCCTCAAACAGATGGAAGAGGTTATGGGTGAATGCCTGGATAAAAAGATCAAGGTGGTGTCGAACGCGGGTGGATTGAACCCCCGCGGGCTTGCGGCCGAACTTCTCAAGATAGCGGAGAAGCTGGGGCTGCATCCCAAGATTGCCTGCATAGACGGCGATGATATCATGGGGCGGCTGGCTGAACTGCAAACGGCTGGAGAAGCCCTGGTCCACTTCGATAAAGGTATCTCCCTCAAAGACGGGGGACTGGTCCCCATCACCGCAAATGCTTATCTCGGAGGCTGGGGCATTGCCGAGGCCCTGGAACGGGGCGCAGATATCGTGGTCAGCGGCCGTGTGGCCGATGCGTCGCTGTTAATGGGGCCCGCGGCCTGGTGGTTCGGATGGAAGCGCAATGACTGGGACAAGCTTGCCGGCGCAGCGGTGGCCGGGCATATTGTTGAGTGTGGAGCACAGGCCACCGGCGGGAATTATTCTTTTATCGAAGAAGTCCCGTCATTCCTCAAGGTCGGGTATCCGATAGCCGAGATTTCGGCTGACGGCTCATCGGTCATCACCAAGCATCCCGGCACAGGCGGTCTCGTTTCCGTGGACACAGTCAAGGCGCAGCTCCTCTATGAGATCAAGGAACCTACCTATTTGACTCCCGATGTTTCAGCCCGCTTCGATACCATCAAGATGTCCCAGGAGGCGCCCGACCGCGTCCGCATAAGCGGCGTGCTCGGCTTTCCGCCCCCTGACACCACCAAGGTATGCATCAACTGCCTGGGCGGGTACAGGAATTCGACGAGTGTTGTACTGACGGGTCTCGATATCGAGAAGAAGGCCAAAATAGTCGAGGACGCCTTATTCGACAGCCTGGGCGGAAGAGGCCAGTTTGCCGTCGAAGAAGTTCAGCTTGTCCGGTCTGGCAAGGACAACCCCGAGACAAATGACGAGGCCTTTGCCTATCTCCGGGTATCCGTCATGGACCGCGACCAGAAGAAGGTGGACAAGTTCTCTGCCAGGGTAGTCGAGCTCGCGCTGGCAAACATCCCGGGTTTCACGTTGACAGCACCCCCGGCCAAAGGGACGATGGCGATCATCCACTGGCCCGCGCTCATCTCCCAAAGCCAGGTCACCCAGAAGATCATGATCGACGGAGAGGAGATCTCCGTCGGCTTTGTGCCATCCGGGACATCGACGCCTCCACCGCAGGCGCAGAAAGTAGCGATACCGCTTGCGCCGGCCGGTAAGAAGGTCAAAATCCCATTCGGCCGCATCTACGCGACCCGCTCCGGCGACAAGGGCGGCAATGCGAATCTGGGTGTCTGGGGAAAAACGCCCGAGGCATATGCCTTCCTCAAAGAGTTCTTGACCACTAATAAACTGAAGGAGCTGCTCAACGATATGGGCGGATATGAAATCGAACGCTACGAGTTGCCCAATCTGTTCGCCGTCAATTTTTATATCAGGGGCGTCCTGGGTGAAGGCGTGGCTGCATCGCTGAGGAGCGATCCCCAGGCCAAGACCCTGGGCGAGTACCTGCGCGCCAAAGTAGTGGACGCGCCGGAGTCTATTGTTCCCTGATCACTAAGTTCATCGAGGATAAAATATTGCCGAAAGGCAGGAAGCTGCCCGGCAGAATAGGAGGTTGTTAGATGACAGTATATGATGAAAAACCCTGGGGCAAGTTCTACGAATCACGGTTAAGCGCGGAGATGAAGGCCGTAGAGGAGACGTATGTGGATCTCCTGGAGCGGGGCCTGAAATTCCGGCCTGATGTGGTGGCCTTTTATTTTCTGGGGATTAAATTCACCTATCAAAAACTGGACGGGCTCTCGATGAGGTTTGCATCATATCTTCGCAAGCAGGGATGCAACCCGGGTGATGTAGTGGGCATCAACCTTCCCAACCTTCCTCAGTATCTTATTGCCCTGGCAGGGGCCCTGCGCGCGGGATGCGTGGTCACAGGCGTTTCTCCCCTTCTCACCCCCAAAGAGATGGCCTACCAGTTGAATGACTCGGGCGCTAAAGTGCTGCTGACACTGGACGCGATCTACGAAAACCGGGTGCAGAAGATAAAGGACGATATCCCAGGGGTTACCTGCATCATCACGACCAACATCGCAGACTATCTCCCCCCAGCCAAGGCCATCCTGGGCAAACTCTTGAAGAAGATACCCTCCGGAAAGGTGGAGCCGATCAAGGGAAAAGAGGTGATATCTTTCAAGGATTGCCTCTCAGGTACATTGCCCGATATTCCGAGGCCGTCCGTCAAGCTCGATGACACCTGTCTTATCCAATATACCGGCGGGACAACCGGCACTCCCAAGGGCGCGGTCCTCACACACAGGAACATGGTTTCCAATCTCACCCAGGGTAGGCAGTGGCTCGATCTCAAGATGGATGGCGGCACCGTCGTCTCAGGCTTCCCCTTCTTCCATATGGCGGGCCTCTATTTCGGAATGATCTCCATGTCGCTGGCCTTTACCCAGTGCCTGATCCCGGACCCCAGGAACACCAAGAACATATGCAAAGAGATCGCCGCGCATCGCCCGAATTTGATGCTCCAGGTCCCTTCCCTCTACCAGATGCTGATGGAAGACCCGGCGTTCGCAAAGATTGATTTTTCCACGTTAAATGGCTGCATCTCCGGCGCGTCACCGTTTTCCAAAGAGGCGATCAACGCCCTAGAGGCGATTGTCGGCAAGGGTAAAGTGGTTGAACTCTACGGGATGACCGAAGCGAGCCCCATCATCACTATGAACCCTCTGCGGGGAACGAAGAAGATCGGCTCGGTGGGCGTCCCTCTCCAGAGCACCGGGGTCAAGCTGGTCGATGTGGAAACGGGACGGAAAGAGGTCGCGCTGGGTGAAGTCGGCGAGATCATCGTTCTTGGACCCCAGGTGATGAAAGGGTATCACAATAAGCCGGAAGAGACGGACAATACCCTGAGAGAATTCCAGGGTGCCAAGTGGCTCTATACCGGCGACGTGGCGAGGATGGATGAGGACGGATACTTCTATATCGCAGACAGGACAAAGGACATGCTCATCGTAGGGGGATACAAAGTGTTCTCCCGCGAGGTTGAGGATGTGCTCTGCGAGCACCAGGCAGTCGAGTTGTGCGCGATCGTAGGAATCACCAACCCGGACCGTCCCGACAGCCAGATCGTGAAAGCGGTCATCCAGCTCACCAAGGATGCGCAGGGGAAAGATCCTGAAGTAATCAAAAAAGACATACTCGAACATTGCAAGGAAGAACTGGCGCCCTACAAGGTTCCCAAAATGATTGTATTTATGGAGGCGATACCACTTACAGCTGTGGGTAAAGTGGATAAAAAGGCGCTCAGATAGGCCAGCACACCAAATCCCGTCGAGAGAAAAGGAGAATAATCAATGTATTTCAACGAGACGCATGACGCTTTCAGGGCATCGATAAAGAAGTTTGTCGATAAAGAGATCAATCCCCACATGAATGATTGGGAAAAGACAACGGCCCCCCTTCACGAGCTTTTCAAGAAAATGGGAGACCTCGGGTTCCTGGGCATCCGCTACGATCCGAAATACGGGGGAGGGGGACTGGACTACTGGTTCGAGACGGTCATGCTGGAAGAGATCGGGCATATCAAGGGCATGGGTGTTTCAACGGCCATCGCCGTTCAGACGAACATGGCCACACCGGCGATCGCGGCCTTCGGCAGCGAGTACCTCAAGGAGACTTATCTCAAGCCGGCCATCGCCGGCGACATGGTCTGTGCCATTGCCGTGACCGAGCCGGATGCGGGCTCCGATGTCCGTGCCATGAAGTCCAAAGCAGTCAAGAAGGGCGATTACTATATCCTGAACGGGTCAAAGACCTTCATCACCAACGGGGTCCAGGCGGATTTCCTCACCCTCCTGGCCAGGACCGACGAGGGAGAGGGTTATCATTCCTTCGGGCTCTTCGTAGTGCCGACCAATCTTAAGGGTTTTGGTGTGAGCAAGAAGCTGGATAAGATCGGGCTCTGGAGCAGCGATACGGCAGAGCTCTTTTTCGACGATGTCAAAGTGCCGGCGGAAAACCTGATCGGCGACGACCGGGAGGGATTCATCATCCAGATGAAGCAGTTCCAGCATGAGAGGTTCGCCGTGCTGCCCGGCACCTGTTCGGCCGTGCAGGATATGATCGCCCTCACGGTGGACTATATTCGCCAGCGTATCGTATTCGGCAAACCCCTGATCACCAAGCAGGTCTTGAGGCATCGGCTGGCGGACTGGATTACCAGGAATGAAGCCCTTAGACAGCTGACCTACCATATCGTCCGCATGAAGATGGAAGACCGGGACGCGACGCGGGAAGTTTCCATGGGAAAACTGCTCGCAGGACAGCTGATTTCTGAAGTTGCCACCGGGTGCCTGCAGATGTTCGGCGGGATGGGGTTAATGAACGAGACACTCATTTCGCGCTATTTCCGGGACGTCCGCGTGATGTCCATCGGCGGCGGCGCGGATGAGGTCATGCTTGAGATCGTCTCACGGATTGAGGGTTTTTAGCACAACGGAGATTTGAATGGCCAAGTCAGGCGATCAGGAAGTCATACTTTCCCGCAGTGCGTTACGGCGGCTGAGAGAAAAAGAGCAGAAGTACAATACCATTCTCAAGGCCGCTGAGACTCTCTTTGCCCAGAAGGGTTACCACCAGACAGGCATTGAGGAGATAGCTGATTTGGCCGAGGTTTCCACAGGCGCTGTATATTTCTATTTCAAGAACAAGGAAGACCTTCTCATCACATTGATGCAGGAGATAGGGTATCAGTTGAGGGTAATACTTGCCGATGAGTTTAAAAGGACCGGATTTTCCTTTGATAGCTTTAAGAATGTCTCCTTTTCCTTTTTAAGAAATTTCTGCGGGAGTCATCCTGAGTGGATTGCAATTTTTTTCAGGGAGTCCGTGGGCCAGAGTTCGGAAGTTGAAGAACAGAGGAGGCAATTGTTCATCAAACTTACGGACGATATCAAGGAAGCATTCGTTCAAATCAGCAGGGAACAGGGAATAGGTCCCGTTGACGACTCCTACCCCGAGTTGATTGCTGTATGCATACTGGGGTTATACGAACGGATCGCCTGCCATTACTTCCTGTGGCAGGATCAACCGGAGGATATCGATACCCTGGCCCGGAGATCCGTATCGGTCATGCTCGGGGGTATTAACAACCTGCTCAAAGATTGAGAGATTACAATATAACTATCAGGAGGAGAAGATGAAAACAAGAATTACCGAGATGCTGGGGATCCGCTACCCGATCTTTCTATCCGGGATGAGCTGGATCAGCGTCCCTGAGATGGTGGCTGCGGTTTCCAACGCCGGCGGTTTGGGGATCCTCGCCACCGGCCCCCTGGACAAGGATACGACACGGGAATCCGTCAAGCGGATACGCAAACTCACGGATAAGCCCTTCGGGGCCAATGCCTCCCTGCTCTTCCCCGGCGCCGCGGAATCCGCCAGGGTCCTGCTCGAAGAGCAGGTCCCGGTGATCAACTTCGCCCTGGGCAAGGGAGATTGGATAGTTAACGAAGCCCACAAATACGGCGGCAAGGTCATGGCCACGGTGGTTAATGCGCGCCATGCCAAACGGGCTGAAGAGTACGGGTGCGATGCCGTCATCGCCACGGGCAACGAGGCCGCAGCGCATGGTGAGTTCGTCACTACTTTCTGCCTCATCCCCAGCCTGGTGAATGCCCTGTCCATCCCGGTCGTTGCTGCCGGAGGAATCGCGGACGGCAGGGGCCTGGCCGCGGCGCTGGCCCTGGGAGCAGAGGGGATCGCCATGGGAACAAGACTTATGACCACGAAAGAAAGCCCGCTGCATAAAAACTACAAGGACCTCTCCCTCAAAAAGGATGTAACCGACACCTTGTACTCTAAGCGTTTCGACGGGCTGTATTGCCGTGTCATGAAGACAGACACTGCCGAGCGCGCAGAGCACAAGGGCCTGGACCTGCCTGCTGCATTCGTCAATGCGCAGGACGTTGCCAGGCAATTGCGCCTGCCCTTTAGCAAGCTATTCATAGGCGTGATGCTTTCCGGGTGGAAGAACGCCAAACAGCTTGCCTACCTGGCGAACGCTTCACATGCCTTCCAGCTGGCCACGGAAGAGGGCGACCTCAAGAAGGGAGTCCTTCCCGTAGGGCAGTGCACCGGCCTGATCAAGGACGAGCCTACCGTCAAGGAGCTGCTGGACAGGATGGTACGCGAGGCCGAAGGGATCGAGAAAAGGATGGCGGGCATCTTCGCATAAACATTGACTACCCAGCGCATTTTCCCACAATATGAAATGCGCCATTCCGCATACGTTTTCCATAAATTGAATAATCAATCAAAGTCATATAAAATATCATAATTTCAATATTCAAAAGGAGGTAGTACCATGTCCAAAAGGGTCGGCATTGTTGGTGCTGCAGTCACGCCCTTCAAGGCCAAATGGAACGAAAAGACATATTACGAACTTGCACAGATGGCCACCAGGGAGGTGGTCAAGGATGCCAAGATCTCCATCAAGGATGTCGATTCTGTTTTCTACGCAATCTATAACGATATTTTTGAACGGACCTGTATACCGGAGCATCCGCTGCATGGACTGATCGGCATGCAGGATAAATTCGGTTTGCGCGTCAGTACGGGGGGCGCAACCGGGGCGTATACCATATCGGCAGCGCATGCCTACCTGTCCGCGGGCAGGTTCAAGACTGCCCTGGTGCTGGGCGTGGAGAAATGTACCGACTGCTTCGATTTTCTTTCCATGTCCGCCACACCCGAGGTGATCAAGTCCATCGGCTGGTCGGGCGACAGCTTCTTCGAGCAGAGGCTGGGATGGACCGCCGCCGACAGCTATGCCGAGGTGGTGCTGGCCTATATGGACGAGCACCCCAAAGACCTCAAACCCCGGGTCACAGCCAGGATATCCTCACTGCTGAGCCAGTACGCCAAGACCAATAAATATGCGCAGCGGCAGCATGACCAGGTAACGCCCGAGGAAGTCATGAATTCAAGGCTAATAGTCTATCCGTTCAAAGAATTGGAGATATGTGTATATACAGAGGGCGCTGCGGCCCTGATCTTAGCCGAGGAGGAGACGGCCAAGGCCATCTCCAAGAATACGGGCAAGCCGGTAGTCTGGATCACCGGACTGGGCGAAGCGAATGAGCACTCTTTTGCCGGGAAGAACCAGAAGGTTATGCCGCGCATTATGTCCGACTACCTGGCGTCACACCGCGCCTACAAAATGGCGGGCATCAAGAATCCCAGGAAGTCCATCGACATAGTGGAGCTGCACGACGCTTTTGTACACCAGCTCGAGATCACCATGGCAGAGTTCGACCTTGTTCCGCGTGGTAATGCCGATGCTCTGATCGACGAGGGCCTTATGCTGCCCGGTGGCGAGTATCTCGTCAATCCCTGCGGCGGCCTGATATACTCCGGGCACGCCGTTGGAGCAAGCAACATCATGTCTGCATGGTCGGCGCGTAACGAACTGATAAAGCGCAAGAAAAAGACCGCGATTGTGCATGGAACAGGCAGTACCATCGCCCAGTACACTGCTGTCTGCATCCTGGAACATGACTAAGCGAGGAAGGAGATAAAGATAATGGCTAAGAAGACGGAAAAACTTATCCCGGCCGAATATATACCCGATGTGGGTTCACACGTCCTGACCATAGACAAGAAGAAATACCTCATCGCAAACGATGCCATGTACACCTTCTACCAGAGGAGCAAAGGCGAATTTTCAGACTTCTTCCTGGGCCTGAGGGATGATCGAAAGATACTTGGCTGCAAATGCCCCAAATGCGGATTGGTGAGATGTCCCCCCTTCCTGACTCACTGCCCGGACTGCGATTTTGCGGCCACAAAACTTGTTGAACTCGGGCAGGTGGGCACCATGCTCTGCACTCCGCCCATCACCTACTTCGCCAACTCGCTCTTCCTCAAGATGGCCCCCTACGGAAGAGGACGCGTCGTTCTGGAGGGCGCGGACACTGCGCTCGCCGTCAATGTATATACTACTACGGGCATACTGGCGCCCGGCATCATCAAGAAGGGCACCAAGGTCAAGGTGGTTTTCAGGGACGACCGCACCGGCGAGATCAGCGATATCTTCTGCGTGCCTGTCAGCGAGTTGACCAAGGCCCAGGTTGCCAAGAAGGGCCTGCTCTCATCCCAGATCAACTGGGAAGCGGCTGTTGAGCCGACCTTGAAGAAGGCCACTGCGGCCGAACAGGAAGTCTATAAAAAGGCACTCAAGGAGATCAAATCCGTCATCAAGCTGATGAACGAGACCGAGCGCGCCCGCAAAGATATCATGGGATGGAAGCGCGACATCCAGGTCAAGACCACGGGGGGCGAATTCGCCATCATCATCAATAACGGCAACATAAAGCTCGAAGAGAAAAAACTGACTAAACCCGATTTCATCATGGTGGCCAGGAGCCCCAAGACCCTGGCTGACGGGCTGGCCTACCGCGGCGCAATCACGGACTCGGTAATCATGAAAAGGCTCTGGATCAGCAAGAACATGGAATTCACCACCATCTTCAAGCTGGACCGCATGGCCCGCTCTGTAGCGCGTTCCAAGAAATAATCACACTGGCTGCAAGCGAAAAGAAAGAGGGGGGCGTCTGCCCCCCTCTTTTTATATTCCAACGCGGCTTATTTTTTCAGTATTGTCACTGCGGCCACGTGGTTCCATCCGAAGACCTGGCACAGGCCGACTTTGGGGTCCCGGGATATCTGCCTCTTTCCGGCCTGACCCCTCATCTGCCACACGATCTCGCATACCTGTCCCAGGCCCGAGGCGCCGGGCGGCTCACCCTTGCACTGTATGCCGCCGCTGGGGTTGACCGGCAGCCTGCCGGTAATGTCCCACTCACCTTCCCGCAGCAGCTTATATGCTTCGCCCGGCTTGCACAGGCCTAACTGCTCTATGTGGACCAGTTCATGCGCAGACTCGGTATCCTGTACCTCGCACAGGTCTATGTCTTTCGGGCCCACGCCCGCCATTTCGTAGGCTTTTTTAGCGGCCAGCTCGGTTACCGAAAAGCCCCTGGTCTTGAGGTTCACACTGTAGGTGTTGCTGGGCTCGACCACGGATGGGGGGTATTGCGCCGTCTGCATCACGGTGGCGGCGATGGTAATCGGCTTGCGTATATTGAATTTCTTGGCGGCCTTTTTACTGCACACGATAGCCGCCGCAGCCCCGTCATCGGGCGTGCAGAAATTGAACAGGTGCAGCGGATAGGCCACCATTGGGGATTTGAGCACGTCCTCGACGGTGATTATGTTTCTGAACAGCGCATAAGGGTTGTTGGCGCCGTTTTTGTGGGCCTTCACGGCCACCCTGGCGAAATCCTCCTCCGTGGCGCCGTAATCGTTCATGTATTTCTGCGCCACGGTGGCAAAGGCTGCCGGGCTGGCCTTCATGCCCAGTACATTCTGCCAGGGGTCACCCAGTTCATCGAACATGCCCTTGAATTTATCGAACCCGTAGACGAGCACGACCTCGCAGGAGCCGCTGTTGATGGCGTCCCTGGCCAGTTTCAACATTGCGCCGCCGGTGGCGCACATGGCGTTGATCTGGTAAATCGGCACGCCTGTCATGCCCACTTTCATCATAAGGTCGATTCCGGTGCCGGCCTTTTTAAAGGCGACCTTCCCGGCCAGCACGAACTCGATATCGCGGTATGTCATGCCGGCGTCTTCCAGCGCCTTTAAAATAGCTTCCATAGCAATATCATCTGGGTCTTTATCGGGATAGCGGCCGAACGGGTGCATTCCAACGCCGGCAATTACCACGTCGCTCATTGTTCCTCCTTCAGTTCCGGTTTATTCAGCGGTAAGGAAATCGACATATCAACTGGCCCCCGCCGGCTTGAACTTGCAGATCATGACGTCATTGCCGTCCTTGTCCTCACCGAATTTTTCAAAGGTCAATTCCATTTCCATGCCGACCTTAAGTTTTTTAGGGTCGTTTTCCGTTAGCAGGGAATAGAGCACCATGCCGTCCGGCAGCTCGATCCAGCCCAGGCCGTAGGGCACAAAGGGGTCCGGCGGCTTGTAGGGAGGGGGCGCTGGGTAGTACATCACCGAAAAGGCGTAGAGCTTACCTTTGTTGCTCAGGGCGATCTCTTCCATCTCACGCCCCTGGCAGTTCTCGCATATCTCCCGCTTAATGAAGAACTGCTCCCCGCATTTCGTGCATTTGCTACCCACCAGGTGCCCCCTGTCGGACGGGGACTGCGGGAGCTTCATCATTCCCTCTTTGAACGGTACCTGTTTGCCTGTGCTGGTGCTCATAAAAACCTCCCTTATTGCGTGATCCCGGTGGGAAGACAGTCTGGAACGTGCCTGCCTCTATGGCTATTTCTTCTTGGCCGGGCCTGTTGACATAATGCCGCCCAATATGAAATCGGATATTTGGGCGGCTATCTGTTTGGGCGTCATGGCGCCTTTGGGTGAATACCATACCCAGGTATAATTGGAAGCGCCCACAACGGTATAGACAAGCAGCTTTACATCTATCTTTTTGAAGATGCCTTTCTTGATGCCTTCGTTAATGATCCGGCACAGCATGTCTTCGTAAGTATCCCTGAGCTTGACTATCTCTTTCTTGTGCCTGCTTATGACCAGCCAGTCCTGCTGCGGCAGCATCGGTCCGATACCGGTGACGATCACCTGTGAAACATGGTTTTCGACGGCGCGCCTGAACTTGGAATCGGCGCTGTCGTCATCGCTGACTATTTTTTCCAGGCTCTCTATGACCACTTTGTATGCGACGCGATGCAGGTCAAATATGATCTCTTTCTTACTGGTCCAGTGGTGATAAATGCTGACCTTGCTGATATGAAGCCTCTCAGCGATCTGGTCCAGCGTCACGTTTACATATCCATGCTCACGTATCAGCTCGGCAGCCGTCTCCAGTATCTTCTTCTTAAACTCGCGGCGGTTCTTGATCTTTAATTGATACGATTTATCGGCGTCCACAGCTAAATCCTTCTATCTGATTTAAATAAATACTCCGTAGTACTACCGGACTGTCAGTAACTGCGCCTGATTGGATTCAGATTTTAGGTCAAACCATGGCTTTTGTCAAAATGAATCGCATCGTCCACGATGGCCAAAACGGGACTTTGACAGATTTATTTGAGATGTGGTATAAATTTGGGCGTCAATTGTACTGTAGAGTTTTACCAGACGGTATTTTACGCCGTTTACAGGAGGCCTGATCGTGGACTTTCAATTTTCCGAACAGCAGGAGATGTTGCGGGCGACCGTGCGGAAATTCGTGGAAAAGGAGTGCCCCAAGCACCTGGTGCGTAAGTGGGACGAAGAACACGCCTTCCCTATGGAGGTTTTCGAAAAGCTCAAGAGCCTGGGCATAATGGGCATCATTACACCGGTCGAGTACGGCGGCACGGGTGGCAGCATACTCGATTACACAATTATCTGCGAAGAGCTGTCCCGTTCGGGCTTCTGGGGATTGGCCTCGTATTTCAACGCCGTCATCATGTACGGGGCCGACATGATACTGCACTGCGGGAACGAGGAGCAGAAGAAACACTATCTGCCGAAGCTTTGCCGGGGTGAACTGCTCTTTGCCTACGGGATCACCGAGCCCGATTCCGGCTCGGATGCCGCCGCCGCCAGGACCACGGCCGTCGATCAGGGGGACCACTACGTACTGAACGGCACCAAGATGTTCATCACGCTGGCGGACAAGGCCGACTATACCATCACGCTGGCGCGTACCGATAAAGATGTGGCCAAGCACAAGGGGTTGACACTCTTTATCGTGGACACTAAAAGCAAGGGTTACAGCGCCAGGCCGCTCAAAAAGATGGGCGGCTTTACCGATACCACCTGCGAGGTTGTCTACGATAACGTAAAGGTCCCCAAAACCCACGTGCTGGGCGGCCCGGAGGCGGTAAACCGCGGCTGGCAACTGCTCATCAGCACGCTGGAAACCGAGCACCTGGAAGTTGCCGCCAATTCGCTGGGATACGCACAGGCCGCCTTCGACGATTCGCTCCAGTATGCCAAGGAGAGGAATGCCTTCGGTCAGCCGATCGGGAAGTTTCAGGCCATCAGCCACATGCTGGCCGAGATGGCGGTGGACCTGCACCTGGCGCGGCTGTGTGTTTACCAGCTGGCCTGGCTGCGCGATGCTAATAAACCATGCTACAAGGAATCATGCATGGCCAAGCTGGTGGCCACCGAGTGCTGGACCAATATGGCGCACCGGGCCATGCAGATCTTCGGCGGCTACAGCCTGATGTATGAGTACGACGCTCAAAGGTACCTGCGCGATTCCTACATTCTGCTCATCGGGGGCGGGACCAGGCAGATACAGAAAAACATGATAGCCAAGTCGCTTGGCCTGTAAATAACGTTAAGGAGAAAAAGATGGCACTTAGAACTCCCGCACAATATAAAGAGAGCCTGCGCGACGGCAGGGAAGTCTACATGTACGGGGAGAAGGTCAAGGACGTCACCACCCACCCGGCCCTCAAAGTTTGCGTCGATACCATGGCGCTGGACTATGAATGTGCCGAGCTTCCCCAGTATAAGGACCTTGCCAATGTTTACGATGATGAGCTCAAGCAGGAGGTCAGCAGGTACTACCATATACCCAGGAACGGTGAGGACCTGGTCAAGGCCACGGAACTGATCATAGCCACCTCGACCTATGCCGACGGCTATATCCCGCTGGCCAAAGATATCGGCGCCGACGCCATCAACGCAATACAAATTTATGCGAATATTACAGGGAACAAGGAATACATCGACCGGGTGCACAATTTCCGCCAGTACCTGATGAAGGAGGACGTGTCCATCGTTTCAGCGGTCACCGATGCCAAGGGTGACAGGATGCTGCGTCCCTCCGATCCCAACCAGGTGCACCCCGATTTTTACCCGCGGGTGGTGGAGAAAAACGCCAAGGGAATCGTGGTCAGGGGGGCCAAGATGCACATCACCGGCTCCGCTTACTCCAACGAGATCTTTGTCATCCCCGGCAGGGCCATGACCGAGGCCGACAAGGACTACGCGGTGGCCTTTGCAGTGCCCTGCAACGCCAGGGGTTTAAAGCAGATCTGCCGCCCCATCAAGTCGGGCATTAGCTCCATGGAATTCCCGGTGGACCGGCCCTGGCGCATGCACACCGACCAGCTGATTATATTCGATGATGTCTTCGTGCCCTGGGAGCGCGTCTTCATGTGCGGCGAGTGGCAGCAGGCCTTTCTCATAGCCCACAATTTCGGCCTGCTGCACAGGCGCACCGGCTGCGCCTACCGCATACCCATCTCCGAGATATTCGTGGGCATGGCCTATGCCATCGCAGAATATAACGGTGTGGAGAAAGTCCCGCATATCAGGGAGAAGCTGACGGAGGCGGCCATGTACCTCCAGACGCTCAAGTCGCTGACGCGCGCGGCCTGCCTGGACTTCGTCATGCACGGCGGTATGCCGGTCCCCAACCCCGTGACCACCAATATCGCCAAGTACCATTTTGCGGATAAGTACCACGGTCTGGCCAAGCTGATACAGGATATCGCGGGCGGGGCGCTGATAACCAAGCCCACTTACCTGGACTGGCAGAACCCCGAGACGCATCCCTACATGGAGAAGTACATGAGCGGCAAGTCCGGCACGTCCGCCGAGGCCAGGATGCGTATGTTCGACCTGATACGCCGGCAGCTTGCCTCAGAGTTCGAGGTCATGGTGCTGCACGGTGAGGGCTCGCTGATGTCCCAGAGGATGATGATACTGGCCGAGGCCAGAGAAGAGCTCAAACGCTGCAAAAAGATAGCCGACGATATGGCCGGCATAAAGTAGGCATAGCCCATGTCATTGCGAACGGCTTTATCCCGTCATTGCGAGCTTATTTTCCCCGTCATTGCGAGCGAAGCGAAGCAATCTTGTGATCGGTGGGGCGCCAACACTAGATTGCCGCGTCTCCAGAGGCTCCTCGCAATGACATTTTTGGGGAACGTTTCGCAATGACGGTGAAAGAAATCAAACACGTAGGAGGTAACTAAATGGATGCTTCATACCTGTCCTTAGAGGGTAAGGTAGCACTGATCACGGGGGGCAGCCGCGGTATCGGCAGGGCCATAGCGCTGCACTTCGCGGACGCGGGCGCCGACGTTATCGTCAGCAGCCGCAAGCTCCCTGACCTGGAGAAGGTGGCAGAAGAGATCAAGAATAAGGGACGCCGCAGCCTGGCCGTGAGCGCGCACAACGCCAAGATGGAGGACCTCAAAAACCTTATGGCCCGGGTCAAGCAGGAGTTCGGCCGCCTGGACATACTGGTAAACAACGCGGTCGCCAACCCCGTTATGGCCGATGTCCTTCACATGGAGGAGGCGCCCTTCGACGTGATCATGAACGCCAATATCAAGGGCTACTATTTCCTCAGCCAGGCCGCCGCCAGGATGATGGTGGAACAGGGCAGCGGCGGCGCCATCGTCAACGTGGCCTCGGTGGGCGGCATCTACGTCACGGTGGGCCTGGGCCCCTATTGCATCAGCAAGGCTGCCATCATCATGATGACCAAATGCCTGGCCGCCGAGCTGGGCAGTCATAAAATCCGCGTGAACTGCATCGCTCCCGGCATTGTGCAGACCAAGTTCAGCCAGGCGCTGTGGAGCAACGAAAAGCTGATGGCCGAGTATTTGAAACAGATGCCCCTGGGGAAGATCGGCCAGCCCGAGGAGATCGCCAGGACAGCTCTTTACCTGGCCTCGGAGGCCTCCAGCTTCATGACGGGGTCCACGCTGATTATCGACGGCGGCGCCAACCTGTAGCAGGGCCGGCGCCTCGTCAGCCAATGAATATATTTAGAAGGAGGTTATATTTAACATGGTCTCGAAAAACTTCGATGTCGTTGTAGTCGGATCAGGTGTAGGAGGGCTGGCCACCGCGGCCATCCTGGCGTCAAAGGAAGGGAAAAAAGTCCTGGTGCTGGAAAAGGAGTCGTTCTACGGCGGGCGCGTCCTCAGCTTCCATGGCAAGGACAACAAGCTGTGGATAATGGATAAGGAGTATTCCTACAAGGAACTGCAGAGGGCGCTGGCCAGCACAGGCACCTGGATCACGCATGACACGCCGTCTTTTGAGTCGGTGGTCAAGAAGGGCTGGTTCAACCACTATATCAACGACGGCGGGCACGGCCTGTTCTGGGGCGACCGGGGCCGCATCACCTATCTCTGCAAGTACCTGGGCAAGCCCATTTATATGAAGACCAACAAGGGCTTCGTGGTCATAGACAACAAGGACCAGACCAAGTGGTACCAGGTTGAGCACGGCAAGCCCTACGAGTGGATGAGCGACGGCGGCAAGTCGGCCAGGAAGCTGCTGCGTGAAATGGCCACACTGACCTTTGACCAGATCGAGGCGATGAAAGGGTCGCTGGGCGATTTCCTCAGGGAGAGGGAGTGCAATGAGGAGAACTGGCTGTTCATCCGCAACCTGGCAGGGTCGCAGACCGCCATGGCCAACCCTGATGACATGCACCTGCGCGACTATTTGAAATACCAGTCCATAGCCAAGGATATACAGATGGACCTGGTAACAGGGTCGGTGGGACAGATCGACGCCGGTATAGGCACGCTGGATATCGCCCTCCAACTCGGGAACGTGATCAGGGCTGCCGGCGGCGAGATATGGACCGATTCGGCGGTGGAAGAGGTTCTTATCGAGGATAAAAAAGTCAAAGGCGTAAGGGTGAAAACCAAAAAGGGAGCCGAGGTAATCGATACCAATCTTGTGGTATGCAACGTTCCTCCCAAGCACGCTTTTAGTGTCATACCGGAGAAGCACTTCCCCGCCGACTTCGTTCAGGAAGTGAAAGAGAAATACTACATACCTGGCCTGCTGACCGGCTTCTTCTACTCTACGCGCGACTTCGCCCGTGAGAAGGGCATAGACCCCAGGAGCTTCATATTCCTCTCCGGCGTCAGCAAGAAGAAGGGCATGGAGAGCCTCGATTTCGTGATGGCCTCGTTTACCTGGTGGGTCAACCATGCTCCCATTGAGATGAGCAGCCTGCTCTTCTCAATACCCCTGCTCGACTGGGAGATGCGGGACAAGGCTAAGGTCAGCGCCTGCATTGCGGAAGCCGAAAGGTTCATGACGGATAACTTCCCCGGCTGGGAGAAAGACGTTAAATTCCGCTTCTGGACGGCAGGTTCAGAGGCCTACGGACACTGGCGGCCGATGGGCAAGGACCGTCCGGACAACAAGTCGCCCTGGGTAGAAGGCCTGTACTTTGTGGGCGACCAGTACGGCAAGAAGGAGTGGGGAGGCGGTGTCGACGGCGCTGCGCTGTCGGGCGCCCTCTGCGCCGATGCCATTACCGGCAAGGACTACGAGAAGCAGATATTCCCCTCCTATCACCGCTCCTCCTGGTAGTAGCTGCAGAACATGAAAAGAAAGGGATGGACAGGCCTAGCCTGTCCATCCCTTTTATATCGAAGTAATTAGGCGCTTCAGGCAGCGCTGTGCGCCCGTACCTCATACAACTTGATCGAGTCGGTGACGCATTGAACGGCGCAGACGCCGCAACCGAAGCATTTAGCCGGGTTGACGGCGGCCTTCATCTTCTTCTGACCGGCGACTTTGACCATCTCGATGGCCCCGAACGGGCATTGCTCGATGCAGTCCTGGCACCCGCTGCAGGACTCCACGTCCACCTTGGCCTCAAAGCGGCTTTTAGCTATGCCCTTTTCTACTCCCCCGTAGGTCAGCCACGGCTGCATAAAGATACAGCAGTCGGGGCAGCAGTTACATATGTAGTGGCCTATCTCGGCAGAGTTGCCCACGCTGTGGACCAGGCCGCCCTCTGCCGCTGTGCGCAGTATCTTCTTGGCCTCATCACGGCTCACCTCCCGGCCCGAGCCGCGCTTGATGGTATATTCCGCGCCCTTGTTTAACTGGAGGCATACCTCGCTGGGCCTGTCGCATTTCTGCGCCATGCGCCGGCAGGGGCACTTAACAACGGCGACCCTGGTGGTCCTGTCTATAATGCTCTCGATATCCTCGTCGGGCATAAGCTTCCCCGGATCTGCTATGGCCGCCCGCGCCGGTATGACCCTGGATACCGGGTTTTGGAAATCATTCACCCACTTGGCGATGTCCTTGTAGAGCTCGTTCTCCGAGAAATCCCACCAGGCGTTCAGCAGGTCCCTGCCCCATATATCATCCGATCGCATATCGCTACCTGTGGCATCATGCAGCTGGAAGATATCGCGCGCCGGCCGGTAACCCTTGGAAGATTCGAAGATAACACCTTTATTGAAAAGCCCGGCCAGGATGGCGTTTACGCTCTCGATGGATTTACCCGTCTTGCCCGAGATATCCTCGGGTGAGGCGGGCAGCATGCCGGCTATTTTGACCTCGTCCTCGTTCATCAGAACCTTCAGCACCTTGCTGAACCGCTCGGACCCCTGATAAGCATATTTAGCAGCAAATTCGGTATAAGGATCGCTCATCGTGACCTCCTGTTTATTGACCTTGTATAAGCACAGTTGCGCGGGCTATATGGTCCTGATGACCGCCACCACTCTGCCCTGGATATCCACATTGGCCGAATCCGTGTAGACCGGCTCCATCTGGGAATTGGCCGGCTGCAGCCTGACGCGGTCCGTTTCCTGGTAAAACCGCTTCAGCGTGACTTCCCCTTCCTTGATCAGCCAGGCCGCCACCATGTCCCCGTTCTCAACGTTTTTAACGGGCTCCATCAGTACGATATCGCCGTCATCGATGAGGGCATCTATCATGGAGGTGCCGCTCACCTTCAGGGCGAATACCTCTTTGTCCTGCGTGATCTCGCTGGACAGCTCCAGGGTATCCACCGCCTCCTGGCGCCAGGTATCGGCGCTCATTACAGGTATGGGGCTGCCTGCCGCGATGATGCCCAGCACGGGTACCCGTATGGTGCTTCTGCGGTCGGGAAGCTGGATGCTCCTGAATACTTTGGAATCCCTTTCGATCTGGTGCTCGCTTTCAAGGAACTTGAGGTGGTACTGGACCACGGCCGTGGAGCTCAGGCCGCAGCCTTTCTGTATGTCGCGAACCGTGGGAGTGTAGCCGTGTTCGTCGTAGAAATCCCTGATAAAGTCGATGATTTTTTCGCGTTTTTCGCTGGGCCCGGCTTTTCTCATGCAGTTAATCCAATTCCGTACATTTGTTCTTGTATCCAGTTTATACAATAGGGGCAAGGTATGTCAAATGCCGTCCAAATGACCGGGGCGTTGTAATGCAAATGATCTCAGAGACGGAAAACTATGTGCTTCTTCCAGTTTTCCGAGGGCGCGGGGAAGTCCGACCGGTAGTGTGCGCCCCGGCTCTCCTCTCTCAGCAGCGCCGCCTCTGTCATCAGCCTGGCGTTGGTGACCATGGTATTAAGCTCGTAGGAAAGGCGGTCGGTGGGCACGGGCATAATGCGGTTCCAGGCCGTGAGGGTTATGGCTGCCTGATACAACCCATCCACGTCGCGCACGATGCCGACCCTGTCCCACAGCATCGCCTGAAGATTGGGCAGCGTCAGTGCGGGCGCATCCTTATACGGCTCCCTTGACTGCAAATGGTGCGATTCGGCCGACCTTGTTTTTTCCACTGGCGCCAGACCTTCCAGCTCGGTCCTCTCGATTATCCTCTTGCTGAAGACCAGCACCTCCAGCAGGGAGTTGGATGCCAGCCTGTTGGCCCCGTGCACACCGGTGCAGGCCGTTTCCCCGGCCGCGAACAGGCCGGGTATATTGGTCTCGCCCCAGGTATTAACCTTGACCCCGCCCATCAGGTAGTGGGCCGCCGGCGCAACCGGTATGGGCGTCCTGGTGATGTCCAATCCGTGGTCGAGGCAGAAGCGGTAAATACGCGGGAAGCGTGTGGCGATCTTGGTGGCGGGCAGCTGCGTAACATCGAGGTAAACCTTGTCGCTGCCGGTCTTTCTCATCTCAAACAGCAGGCTCCTGGCCACGACGTCGCGCGGCGCCAGGTCGGCCATGGGAGAGTAATCCGGCATAAAGCGGTATCCTTCGTTGTTCCTCAGCACGCCCCCCTCGCCGCGCACGGCCTCGCTGATCAGAAAGGGAGAGACTCCCGGCAGCCTGAGGGCCGTGGGGTGAAACTGGAAGAACTCCATGTCGACGATCTCGGCGCCCGATTGATAGGCCAGTGAAATGCCGTCTCCGCTGGCGGTGTCCCCGTTGGTCGTATACTTGAAAAGCCTGCCTGCGCCGCCGCTGGCCAGGATTACGAATTTGCAGCTGTATTCCTCGATCAGGCCGCTGCGAAAATCTATGGCCTTGATGCCGGAAACGCGTCCGCCGCTGAGCAATATCTCGGTGGCCAGGCAGTATTCCAGCACCTTGATCGGCGATATGCGTACCTGCTCGCTCAGGGTGACCTCTATGTATTCCCCGGTGGCATCGCCCCCGGCATGAAGAATGCGTGACCTGGAGTGCGCTGCCTCACGTGTCAGCGCGACCTCTCCTTCTTGTGTATCGAAGGGCACGCCGAAGCCGATCAGGTCGGCAATACGGTCGGGCGCCTCGTCGACCAGTATGCGCACAGCCTCCTCGTTGCATAGTCCATCACCCGCCTCGATGGTGTCCTTGAAGTGAAGCTCGGCAGAGTCGTTCTTGCCGATGGCCGCCGCGATCCCGCCCTGGGCATACCTGGTATTGCAGTCCTCGATGCCGCCTTTAGTGACGATCAGGACGCTGCCGTTTTCGATAGCCAGCAGCGCGCTGTAAAGGCCTGCGATACCGCTGCCTATGACGATGTAGTCATAATAATTCATATCACTCCGCCGGGGCCGGGCTCAATCGCGTTCATTATAACAGTTATAACGCCGTTCCCTGCAGCGCCCAGGGGCTGGTGGACGTGATAGCAACCCTCACCAGTTGCCCCCTGCAATTGCGGTCATCCCTGAAAAACACCAGCCTGTCGCTGCCGCTGCGGCCGTACCATTTCCCGGCCTTTATGCCTTCGACCAATACCTCCACGGTTGTACCCACCAGCTCTCCGTTGATCTCCGACTGGATACTCGCCTGCAGCTCCTCTATGGCGTGCAGCCTGTGCATCTTGACCTCGTGCGGGACGTCGTCGGCGAACCTGGAACAGGCGGTGGTGCCGGGCCTGGGTGAATAGGCTGCAGCATGCACTGTGTCGAAACGCAGCGTCTTTACGGCGTCGTAGCTGTTATCAAACTGCTGATCCGTTTCAGCGGGGAAACCGACGATCAGGTCCGTGCTGATGGCTATGCCCGGGACGGCCTGCCGGATGCGGGTTACCAGCGATATGTAATCTTTCCTTGTGTAGCCGCGGTTCATGTCTTTCAGCACGCCGTCATCGCCGGCCTGCAGGGGCAGGCAAATGTGGCGGCAGACCTTCGGCAGCTCGGCTATGGAGCGCAGCAGGGCCGCGCTCATATCCTTGGGATGGTTGGTCAGGAACCTTATCCTGTGGAGTCCCCCGAGTTCGCTCAGCATGTGTAGAAGCGCGCTTAGATCGAGCGCCGGCTCCAGGTCGAGTCCGTAGGCATTGACGTTCTGCCCGAGCAGGACGATCTCCCTGGCGCCGCAGTCAACCAGCGCGGCCGCTTCATCCAGTATCTGCTGCGCCGAGCGGCTCCTCTCGCGTCCCCGCCTGTACGGCACTATGCAGTAGGAACAGAAATTGTTGCATCCCTGGATTATCGCTATGTTGGCGCTGACTGGTGAAATCCGGGATATGGCGCTCCCCGAAACAGCCCTGTCGTGTTCTACAATGTAGCTGCACAGCCAGTCTTCGAAATCCTGAAGTTGACCCGGCCCGAAGAAATGGTCTACGAACGGGAAATCCCGCTCGAGATCTTTGATTTCCTGTCCCACGAAACACCCGGTCACGGCGATGCGCATGTGCGGCCTCTCGGACTTGATGCCTTTTACGAAGCCCAGCATGCCTCTCACCTTATCCTCCGCGGACTGCCTCACCACGCAGGTGTTGAGGACCACGATATCAGCCTGGCGGGCGCTGCGCACCATTTCAAGCCCCAGGGACTGCAGTTTGTCGGAGAGGCCGGCCGACTCGGCCCTGTTCATCTGGCAGCCGATGGTCCAAATATATGCTTTTACTGTCATATGGAGCTAAAAACAACACCGGGTCAACCGGCGCTTTTCCTGAATATCGCTTCGGTAATCAGCGCTCCAATGATTATGGCCGCTGTATCGATAAGGGTCAGCAGGATCATGATGTAAAAGGGGAAATTGTATTTCCAGCATATGACAAGATTGCCGCTCAGGGAAATAGGAAAAAGGATAAGCGCAAACGCGAACGGTATTAACAGGCTATTGGTTACCGTGATACCCCGTGAAATAATGTAATAGGCCAGCGCAATTGCGGCGCCGTAAATAAAAAGAATTAAGAGTGAATCCGGATTAAAAGTAAGCGGACTGGGATAGATGACGGTGTAAAATAATATCCTTCCCAAAACAAAGAAAATCGGAATAAATAGTAGCGCGGCCAAGTATTTCGGAGATCGCCAACCGGTGACCGTATTACTCGTGCCGAAGAATACGCCGGACAGTACCGCGGTGATCAGCAGCGGGATCCCATCGGCAAGACCTGACAGGAAAGCATATTTTTGTGAATCATCAAAAAAGTGGTAGAACTCAAAAAATGCGGCCATATAGATAAGAAAAAAACAGGAACCGTAGATAAAACCTTTAAAAAACTTGTTGCCGGGCAGGTTTTTTTCCAGTAGAACGAAAAACGTTACGTACAATGACAGGACGATCAGGCCCATAACACCCAGAATCGGGAAAAACAGGTTATTCTGAACGAAGAAACTATCGCCTCGGGAGACAAATGACTGCGGGTCTTGTACCGGTATCCATTTCTTGAATACGAGACCCCGTGAGAAACCCCATATAACGGCGCCGCTTAAGCCAACAAGGATTATCTTCCACAGATCGACGTTTCTAATTTTCATAAGCACTTCCTGATATATTTGAAAGCCGCTTTAGCAATTGGCGGAGGGAATGGGATTCGAACCCATGACCCCGGTTTCCCGAGGCAACCGCTTAGCAGGCGGCCGCACTAGACCACTATGCGATCCCTCCGGATGGAAAGTGTTGGGCCTGTGGCGCCATGCAATATAGCATAGTTTCAATCACGGTTTCAAGCAAATCAGGTACGTACATGATTGTACTGCCGGCGCCGAACTGCTAATATTTCGCCATGAGGGAGACCGTTCACACCGTTAATATCCGCTTAAAGCGCATGAAAGGCTGTTCTCTTAAGCGTGCGTGGTTGAAGGGCACGGTACTGGCTGTGCTGGCCGCCGAAAAGGTGACCGGCGCCCTCGAGATAGACTGCGTGCTGACGGACGACGCGGTCATACGTGCCTTGAACCAGAAGTACCGCGCTATCGACGAGCCGACAGACGTGCTTTCTTTCACCCTGGACGAAGCCGGGCCGTTCGACAATATCTTTCCCGGCCCGCCCGGCCCTTCGGCCAGGATGGGGATACTGGTGGTTTCATATCCAACGGCACAGGCACAGGCAGCGCGGAAAGGTGTCCGGGTGGAAGAGGAGGTGCGCCTGCTGCTGGTGCACGGAATGTTGCACATACTCGGCTATGACCACGGCGGGCGTGCCGACGCCCTGGTGATGCGCAGGAGGGAGAAAGAGATATTGGAATCGCTGGGACGGCCCGGCCGTCGCTAAATGCTGACAACCCTGGGATTTACGCGGTGTTTCTCGGTTTTAATAATGGCGGCCACGGCTTCAGCCGTACGGTCCAGGTCGTTAGTGTGATTCACCACGCAGTAATCAAAGAGGGGAAGGCACTTCAATTCATCCTCAGCTTTGCACATGCGCGTGCTCATCGCGACCTCGGAATCGGCGTTCCTGGCTTTTAGCCTGGCAAGCAGGTCCTCAAGTGATGGGGTCAGCAGGAAGATGAAGACGGCATCGGGTATCTTTGTCTTAAGCGTGGTCGCGCCCTGCACGTCCACCTTGATAATGACATCCTGGCCACGCTGCATGGCCTGGCTAACCTCATCCTTCGGCACACCGTAGAGGTTACCGTAAACCTCTGCGTATTCAATGAAATCGCCCAGCTCTATCTTTTTTTCGAACTTCCGCCGGCCCAGGAAATGGTAATCGACACCATCGGTCTCGCCCGGGCGTTTCTCCCTGGTGGTGGCGGTGACCACGTAGTGGAACTTGACCCCTGTTTCCTTTATCCTGGCGATGGTGGCGTCCTTGCCCACGCCCGAGGGCCCTGACAGAACGATTACCAGGGGATGCCTGCTGCCATGGTGCACGGTTGGCATATAACAGTTTAGTACGAATAGTGAGAAAAATAAACAGGCCCCGGCGGATATCCTTGAACAAATAGAGGCGATTGGATATACTCGGGTTCGGGTGGTAGTTAAAGGACCGGAGTACGCCATAAATATCCTGTTAAGGAGTTAGGCCCCTATGAAAAAATCGATACGAGATGTCGAAGTGACCGGTAAAAAGGTGCTGGTCAGGGTTGATTTCAATGTCCCGCTTGATCCCAAGAACAATGAGATTATGGACGACAGCCGCATCATCGCAGCTTTGCCAACCATCTGGTACCTTATCGGGCGCAAGGCTAAAATAATCTTATGCTCGCACCTGGGCCGGCCTGACGGGCAGGTGGTCGCGTCTTTGCGCATGACCCCCATAGCCGAGCGCCTTTCCCAGCTTACCAACCTGCCTATTTACACCGTGTCCGACTGCATAGGTCCCAGGGTCAAAAAGGCGGTGGACAAGCTTAAGAACGGCGATATCCTGCTGCTGGAGAACCTGCGCTTCCATCCCGAGGAAGAGGCCAACGACCCCAAATTCTCGGCCGCCCTGGCTGAGCTGGCGGACATCTACGTCGATGATGCCTTCGGCACGGCCCACCGGGCGCATGCTTCCACCTACGGCGTGGCTAAATTGCTTCCGGCCTATGCCGGCTTCCTTCTGGAAAAGGAGCTGAGAGTGCTGGGCAATTTGCTGGACAATGCGCAGCATCCCTTCGCCGCGTTGCTGGGCGGGGCCAAGGTAAGCGACAAAATCAAGCTCATCAGCAATATGCTGGGTAAGATCGACATGTTATTGATCGGCGGTGGAATGGCGGCCACCTTTCTCAAGGCCCGCGGCTACGGCGTGGGCCTTTCGGCGGTGGAGGAGGACAAGATAGCGCTGGCAAACGAGCTGGCGGCAAAGGCCGGCGCGGGCAATGTTGAACTTGTCCTGCCGCCCGACGTCATCGTGGCCGACGCCATTAACGACCTGGCCAAGTACGCCATCGCCCCGATTGATATGATACCTCCCAATAAATACATAGTTGATATCGGGCCCCAGGCCAGAGAGCTTTTTACCGAGAAGCTCAAACAGTGCCGGACCGTGTTCTGGAACGGGCCGATGGGAGTCTACGAGATCGAGCAATTCGGACGCGGCACCCGGGCCATGGCGGAACTGCTGGCCAATTTGCATGCCACTACGGTGGTCGGAGGTGGATCGACGGCTGAGATCGTCATGGAGATGCACCTCGGCTTCAAAATGACGCACGTGTCCACGGGCGGAGGTGCCAGCATGAGCTTCCTGGAGGGGAAAACATTGCCGGGCGTAGAGGTATTGCAGGACGAATAGTAGGAAAACTAATATGCGCAGGCCGTTAATCGCAGGCAACTGGAAGATGAATACCACGGTCGGGGAGGCCGTATCACTGGCTACGGCCATAGCCGGTGAACTGAAGGCCGCGGTAGCGGTGGATGTTGCCATATGTCCCCCTTTTATCTCGCTGCACAGCGTCAGCGAAGTCCTGCGGGGCACAGCGATCGAGCTGGGCGCCCAGAACATGTATTTCAGGGAACGTGGCGCCTTCACGGGCGAGATTTCGCCGCTCATGCTCAAGGCCCTTTGCCGCTACGTGATTCTGGGACACTCCGAGCGCCGCCAGATTTTCGGTGAGACGGACCGGCTGGTAAATGAGAAGGTGAAGGCGGCTCTGGCCGCCGGCATTGTCCCCATTTTCTGCGTGGGTGAAACACTGGAGGAAAATGAGGCGGGTGTAACCGCAGAGATTCTTACGAGACAGGTTGGCGAGGGACTTAAGGACATAGCCGAAGGGAAAGAGCTGGTCATCGCTTACGAGCCGATATGGGCCATCGGCACAGGCAGGGCGGCGGTCGGTGACCAGGCGGGGCAGACCATCGGTCTCATCCGCGAACTGGCGGCCGGCGTGCTGGGTCGGGAAGCAGCGGAGACCACCCGCATACTGTACGGGGGCAGTGTCACTGCGGCCAATATAGCGGAATTCGTTGGCAGGCCCCAGATCGACGGTGCACTGGTCGGCGGGTCCAGCCTGAAAGCCGGCGATTTCGCGGGCATCGTGAAGCAGACGGCATCATTAAAAGCACTGCCATGAAATGCCTGGTTGCTGTAGTAGGACCCACGGCGGTCGGCAAGAGCAGGCTGGGCATGGCGATTGCCAAGACTTTTAACGGCGAGATAGTCAACGCCGATAGCCGGCAGATATACAAGTACATGGATATAGGCACTGCCAAGCCGGGACGGCAGGAGAGGGAGGCGGTCGTGCATCATATGCTTGACATAATATTACCTGATCAGCCGTACAGCCTGGCGCTATTCCAGTCCGAAGCGTTCAAATGTATAGCAGCCATACAGGATGCGGGCAGGCTGCCGGTACTGGTAGGGGGAAGCGGGCAGTATGTATGGTCGTTACTGGAGGGATGGAGCATACCGGCCGTTGAGCCGGACCCGATTTTCCGGGAGGGACTGATGCGCAGGGCCGAGTCGGAGGGCGTCGATAGCCTGTACCGCGAGCTGGTAAATATAGATCCCGTATCTGCTGCGGCTATGCTTCCCAACAACCTGAGGAGGATCATAAGGGCTTTAGAGATCTACCAGAAAACGGGCAAATTAGCTTCGTCACTTCGCGAAAAGAGGGGGTTGCCCTACCCCGTACTGATACTCGGGCTGACCGCCAAACGGGAAAACCTCTACTATTTCATTGACAGCCGGACCGACCGGATGGTTGAGGCCGGATTTGTTGAAGAGGTGAAAAGCCTGCTGGATATGGGTTACCGTAGGGAGCTGGCATCCATGTCCAGCCTCGGTTACAGCCAGATGGCGGACCACTTGGCCGGCCGCATGGGCTTGCAGCAAGCGGTGCAGGCCATAAAATACGAGACGCACCGCTTTGCACGCAACCAGTATGCCTGGTTCCGGCTATCCGACGGCAGGATAAAGTGGTTTGAAACAGGGGACGGCATGGCAGAAAAGGCAATGGAAGTCGTGCGCCTGTTCCTGCGCGGCAAGAATACACAAAAGGGGTGAGAAATTGAAACTGGAAGATATCAAGGCCGTGAAGTGGAGCGATTATTCTGAGAACTACCTGATAGACCATCCGGCGCTGTCCCCGATACTGGCCGACCCGACTTTTACCTTCCCAGAAAACTCGCCCGACGGACGCTGGCACCTTTTTGCCCACTCGATTTGGGGCGTCCAGCACTTTGTGTCCGGGGACGGCATAAAGTGGAAGAACCAGGGCGTGGCCATTGCCAATGCCATGAGGCCCTTCCTGTACTATGAAGCCGGCGTGTACTATCTGCTATACGAGAAATATCCTCCACTCTCGCTTATACTCTCTGCCATAAAGGGCAGGAAATGGTACTCTGAGATAGCTGTTTCCCGCTCCACCGACCTGAAGAAGTGGTCGGCGCCCCGGGTGCTCATCAGGCCGGAGCTGTCATGGCATAGTGCAGACGGGAACAGGTCGGTCAGCAATCCCTGCCTGCTGAAGCAGGGCGATAGCTACCTGCTCTATTACAGCGCCTCGCTGGTTTACATACCGGACTGCGGTTTCAACGAGCCGGACTCCATCGCCCTGGCCAGGTCGGCTGATATTACGGGGCCTTATGAATTGCAGGGTAAACCGATAATCGAGGTCAATAAAAGTGACCCCTGGTGCAACCTGAGTTGCGGATCGATCAAGGTCATAAAATGCGATGACGGCTTCGCGGGTTTTGAGAACGGTATTTACTGGAACGAAGATAAGAAGCAAAGCGGCTCCGCGATTATTACTCTCAAATCCACGGACGGGGTGAAATGGGAGAGGCTGTTGCAGGAGCCCGTGCTCAGACCTACCAGCGGGTGGCGCAAGAGCCATATCTACGCCTGTGATGTCAGGTACCGGGAGGCGGAAAAGACATGGTACATGTATTACAATGCCAGGAACGGCTGGCCCGTGTCCGACGGGCAGGAGAGGATCGGCCTGCTGGTGGGCAAAAGCGGGTAGAGGGCCGAAAATAGGCTTTGATTTGCCTGATGATATATACTATTTAAACCTTTGTTGACTGATGCGGGCGCACCTGAAGGTACGCCCCTACGGAAAAGATGTAGGGGCGGGTTTTCAAACCCGCCCGCGGTGAGGAATTACATATGAATCTATCAAAACGGATGGACAGGATACCGCCTTACCTGTTTGTAGAGATAAACAGGAAGATCGCTGAAAAGCGGGCAAAAGGCGAGGACGTCATCAGTTTTGCCATCGGTGACCCCGACATACCGACGCCCGAGCACATAATTAAAAGCCTGTGCCGGGCTGCGCAGGACCCGGTGAACCACCGCTACCCGGAGACCTACGGCATGCCCGAGCTGTGTAAAGCTATTGCCGGCTGGTACAGGTCGCGTTTCGCTGTATCCCTGGAATGGGAGCCCACCAGCGAGGTGTTACCCTTAATCGGCTCCAAGGAGGGGATCGGACACATGTCCTTCTGCCTGCTGGACCCCGGAGATGTTGCACTGGTGCCTGATCCCGGGTATCCCGTATATTCGGTCAGCACGCTGCTGGCCGGCGGGGATGTCCACTACATGCCCTTGCTGGAGAGCAACGCATTTCTGCCGGACCTCGATGCCATACCTGCAGACGTGCTTAAGAGAGCAAAGGTGCTGTGGATATGTTACCCCAATAACCCCACGGGCGCCGTAGCCGAGCCCGCCTTCTTTGAGAAGGTGGTTAAGTTCGCAAGATCGAACAATATCGCGGTATGCCACGATGCCCCGTATACGGAGGTGGCCTTTGACGGCTACCGGCCGCACAGCTTCCTGGAGACACCGGGCGCCAAGGAAGTTGGGATTGAATTTCACTCTCTGTCCAAGACCTATAACATGACCGGCTGGCGCATCGGCATGGCTGTGGGCAACCGCAAGATGATCGACGCCCTCTTTCGCTTTAAGTCCAACCTAGATTCGGGCATACCCCAAGCCATCCAGGTGGCGGCCATCGAGGCGCTGAACGGGGACCAGGGCGATATCGCGGCCCGCAACTCCAAACTGCAGGCCAGGCGGGATAAGATTGTGGATGCATTGCAGACCATAGGTTTGAAGGTCAGCAGGCCGAAGGCCGGGTTCTATATCTGGGCCCGCATACCACAGGGCTACACCTCGCTGCAATACGTGGCCGAGCTGCTGGACAGCATCGCCGTGGCGGTGACGCCGGGCACCGGGTATGGCAAGACCGGCGAAGGCTATGTCCGGCTGTCCATTACTCAGCCTGACGACCGATTCAATGAGGGTGTGCGGCGGCTGTTGACGCTCAGAAAGAAATAGCCGGCGCTTGAACTCACTTATGGCAAAAACTACCTATAGTACGCAGAAGAAGAGGGAGCGCGCTGTGCTTGTGGGCGTGGAGGCAGGCAGGCAACGGGACGGCTGGTCCATTGACAGCTCACTGGACGAGTTGGACCAGCTTGCCAGGACGGCCGGGGCGGATGTGGTGGGGAGGCTGACGCAGAAGCTTGAAAGGCCGTCATCGACCCATTATATCGGCTCGGGCAAGATGCAGGAGTTGATCGAGCTCAAGCAGGAGCTGAATTACGACACGGTTGTTATCAACGATGAGCTTGCTCCCAGGCAGCAGCGCAACCTGGAAGAGGCGCTGGAAGTAAAAGTGATCGACAGGACAGCCCTGATACTGGACATTTTTGCAGGCAGTGCAAAGACGCGGGAGGGCAAGCTGCAGGTGGAGCTGGCCCAGCATGAATACCTGCTGCCGAGGCTGGAGGGTCAGTGGAGCCACCTGGAAAGGCTGGGCGGCGGCATAGGCACCAGAGGTCCTGGCGAGTCGCAGATCGAAACAGACCGCAGGCTGATCAGGAAGCGCATCAACAACATCGAGAAGCAGATCGAGGCGGTCAGGCGCCATCGTGAGCTTTACCGCAGGCAGAGGAAGAAGTCCAACACGCCCCTGGTGGCGCTGGTGGGTTATACCAATGCCGGCAAAAGCACGCTGCTGAACGCCATCTGCCAGGCTGAAGTGGTAACCGAGAACAAGCTATTTTCCACACTGGACCCGGTTACCAGGAGGCTGAGGTTACCAGGCGGGCGTACTATATTGCTAACAGATACTGTAGGTTTCATACATAAGCTGCCGACTCTCATCGTGGCGGCCTTCCATGCCACCCTGGAGGAGCTCGACGAGGCTGATCTTTTGTTGCATGTTGTTGACATAACAAGTCCGGAGGCGGTCAACCAGAGTGAGACCGTGGAGACCATTTTGCGAAAGCTGAGGTTGGATCAGAAGCCCAGGATCACGGTTATCAACAAGATGGACCGGGTAGTGGAAGACCTTGAAGAGGCGCAGAGCGTGTACTTCGAGGTAAATTCGCCGCAGGAATCGACCATCGCGGTCTCGGCTTTAAAGAACTGGAATCTTAATAATCTGATAAAGATGATGGGTGAATTTCTTGCTGCGTCCAACCCTGTAATCGAAGAGGGGGGGAGCGATTAAACTATTTCGATTCGGCCCCCCGGAACACGAGAAGCCCGGGATTGTGGACGGCGCCGGCGGGATGCGCGACCTGTCGGGGTTTATAGACGACTGGAACGCTAAAACTTTATCCGATGGTGCTGTACTGGAGAAAGTGCGCAGGTTGGACACGGAAGATCTGCCGGCAGTGGCCGCCGGCCGGCGCCTGGGCGCACCGGTCGCGGTCACAGGCAAGCTCATTTGCATCGGCTATAATTCACGGCTCCACGCCAGGCAGATGGGGGAGCAATTGACGGAGAAATCGGAGCCGGTAGTGTTTTTAAAGGCCAACAGTTCGGCCTGCGGTCCCAACGACCCGATTTTACATAACCGTTATACCACGAAACTGGACTGGGAAGGGGAGTTGACGCTGGTTATCGGCAGGAAGGGCAAATACGTAGCTCCGGAAGATGCAGGCAATTACATATTGGGCTATATGTGCGGCCAGGATATTTCGGAGCGCTACTGGCAGTTTGAGACCAATGATAAGCAGTACACAAAGGGCAAGAGTTTCGACAATTTCGCGCCACTGGGGCCGTTTTTAGTTACTTCTGACGAGGTTCGTGACCCTTCGAACCTGCACGCGGTATTAACGGTTAACGGCATCGCACGGCAGGATTTTAACACCAGTGACTATATCCATAGCCCGGCGGACATCGTCAGTTACCTGTCCAAATTCTTTACGCTTTACCCGGGAGACGTGGTTTTACTAGGGTCACCACCGGGAAACGCAAAATCGTGGGGTGATGATTGCTGGTTAAAGCCGGGCGACAGGGTGGAGTTCGAGATCAGCGGGCTGGGAAAGCAATGCCAGGACGTGATCGAAGAGCAGGACGTATTATAGCGGGCAGCCTCGGTTATTATTACAACGCGTTGCCGTGTCGTACACTGTACCTTTTACGTCACAGGGAGATCGTATTATAATTAGGACATGAGTGTTTCAAGCAGCCCGGACCTGCGCCGACTGGTCGATGACTTTCTCGAATACCTGGTCGTCGAAAAATCGCTGTCGGTTTTGACGGTGCGCAATTACCGTCATTACCTCGCGCGTTTCATGTCATGGATGGAGGAAAATTCCGTTCCCCTATCGCCCTCAAATATCGATTTGGAGTTAACTGGACGGTTCCGCCTTTTCCTGGCCAATTACGTGGATAAAAACGGCTCTCCCCTCAAGAAAGCCACCCAGACCTACCATGTGATCGCTTTACGTTCCTTTTTGCGCTACCTGGCCACCCGCCGGGACCTGGCCGTGCTTAACCCGGACAAGATCGACCTGCCCAAGACCGAGTCCCGCGTCATTGAATTTCTTAACGCCGACCAATTGGCCCGTCTGCTCAACAGCCCTGAGATCTCCAATGAAATAGATTTGCGGGATAAGGTCATTCTGGAATTGTTCTTCAGCACCGGGCTACGCGTCTCGGAACTGACAAAGTTGAACCGTGACCAGATCAACCTGGATACCCAGGAGTTCAGCGTTAAGGGCAAAGGCAATAAAATACGGCTGGTCTTTATCTCCGATACGGCCGCGGAATGGGTGAAAAGGTATTTGTCCGTGCGCAAGGACGATTACAGGCCCCTTTTCATCCGCTACAGCCGTGACAGGTCGGAGCTGAGGCAGGGCGAGAAAATGCGGCTGACGCCGAGGTCGGTGGAACGGATCGTCAAAAAGTACTCCAAAAAGGCCGGCCTGCCATTCGATGCGCATCCGCACACTTTGAGGCACTCCTTTGCCACCGACCTGCTTATTCAGGGCGCCGACCTGCGTTCGGTGCAGGAGATGCTGGGACATGAAAGCATACGTACCACACAGGTTTATACCCATGTCACCAACAAGCACCTCAAAGAAGTGTACCAGAAATACCACAGCCGCAAATAGTGATATTATGTCAATTACTTGACTGACATGGAGGTTATGATGAAAGAATATGAAGCCGTAGTCATCGGGGGTGGTCCCGCCGGCTTAACTGCCGGCCTTTACCTGTCCAGGTACGGTCTCAACACGCTTCTTCTGGAACGCGCTCTTATGGGCGGCCAGATCGTCAACGCTGCCAGGATTGAGAACTACCCGGGCTTCCCGGGGGGCGTTTCGGGAATGGACCTCGCACAGCTGATGCATGACCAGGCTTCAAAATTCGGCCTCAATTTTACAACAGCCGAGGTAACCGGCCTGAAAAATGATGGCGAGCGCATTAAAATCATTACTGATGACGGGGACTATTTATCAGGGGCCGTTGTCATAGCATCCGGCTCTAATTACCGCAAGATGGGCCTCGCGAATGAGGAGAGGCTGAACGGCCGGGGCGTCTCCTACTGTGCTACCTGCGACGGCTTCCTCTTCAGGAATACGGATGTGGCTGTAGTGGGCGGCGGCGATACGGCCGTAACGGACTCCCTTGAATTGAGCCAGCACGCCCGGCAGGTATATGTTATCCACCGCAGGGACCAGCTGCGGGCCAGCCAGGTCGTACAGCGCCCTGCCCTATCCAATGCCAAAATCAGGTTCATCTGGAACAGCGTTGTTTCTAAACTTGAGGGAGAGGAAAAATTGAGCGCGCTTGTGCTGAAGGACGTGAAGACCGGCAGCACCTCCAGGCTCGAAGTCGCCGGCGTCTTTGTGGCCATCGGCCTGATCCCCAACAGCGAACCTTTCAGGGGCTTTGTCGAGCTTGACGAGTCCGGCAACATTGCCACCGATGAAACGATGCGCACGGCCCGACCGGGCCTGTTCGCGGCCGGTGATATCCGCAGAAACTCCGCCCGCCAGGTGGCCGCGGCGGTCGGCGACGGTGCGGTCGCAGCCAAATCGGTTTTCAGCTACCTGAAGGGTGGATAGATAAATGGTGGGCCCGGCAGGTTTCGAACCTGCGACCAATCGGTTATGAGAGTTTGGGTTCTCAAATTCCGTACTCATGGCTGCCCTCCAGTTTTTCAGAGAAATTGGGACTACATTTAGTTCACCTAGTATATAAGCATTATGCATTTACAAATAGATCAAAACAATTGGCAAAATAAGGTAGAGGCAGGTATTAGAAAATAACGGCTTTATGGTGGAGATGGGGGAGGGTCGAACTCTACCTGAAACACGAAGGACAATGGCTTTTGTTTTATCGTAGCGCTCGTGGCAACAGCATGTGGGGATACTAATCAACACAATAGCATAGAGTGTAAAACTTTGTCTCTCTCACTAGTATTCAAACATTGGTAATCCAAATACTCAAGACGTCATATTTGATAAGAGACAAATGACCGAGTAGAACTTGCAAGGGTTCTAGTATGCTGTCTCGTGCCATATGTTCCTCCGTTGGGAACACTATTATTGAGGCAACAACACCACTTTCAGTAACAATTATTATGACGCAATTCAATGAATTGACACATAGTAATACTTCATGTACAATGCTATCTCATTAGGTCTTATGCGCAGTTCCTTGATATAATAATCCTTAGGACATTGTGCTATTATCAAGTCTGACTAGGAGGTATGGGAATGCCAAGAGTGTCAAAGGGGACGATATACCGCCGGGCAAATAGCTTTTGTCCTGATACTCCAGTATCCTAGTATTTTTATAGAATGATGTGGAAATGTCGAATACATCATCCTATGCCAAATTTCTTTAGATGGAACGCTGCTATCTCGGACACTCGAGGTATTATCGGGTATGGAGGCCATCGGGATGCTTAAGTTGAAATTGGTGGCGAGGATTCTCGGAATGCGACTAATTATTTTCTTGGCAATGGCTGCAATCATTTTCCAACTGTGCCCAACTGAAGTCTACGCAATACAGCAATCCTCGCCAACGACTTCAGCAATGCCGAAATTTACGGCCAATAACCCTGCACCCTACATTCACCAGTGTTGGGACACTCTAGATACGTTTGACGGTCGCTCTGCCTGTGGCTCCACAACCGCCGTCATGATTGCAGCGGCTTTTGGTAAACTCGCTGCCCGGGCAGACCCCGTATCCGGACTATACCCAGATATTCCCCCTCATAATTCAGCTTATGGCTACTACGTATCCGAAATATACACCAACAATGGAATTACGTATAGCTGGACTGCTCCAGCGCTAAACGGTCAGCGCTATCACGGTGCTTATGGCTATATCACCAACGAACAGCACCTGGCAGTACATAGCCTCGCGCGTGACTATCTAAGGAATCACGGCCTTTCTACTTCTGATGTTATTCCTAGCCCAACTGAAACCTACGTGCAAACAGCCCTTGGTCAAAGCCATCTCATATATGCTGCTACGACGATACAAAACCTTGACGGCCATGTTATTCTAATTAAAGGCTATGATAGCTCCACTGGAAAATACATCGTCAATGATCCATTCGGAAAGTCTCCATACGCTAACCTGAATGTAGGCACTTGGGATGGAGCTGATGTGCAGTACACGTGGTCATATATGCAAGTTAAGCACATTGTCGATGTTTGGGATTTGCAACCGTCGCTGCCCGGAGCGCCCGCACTCACTTCGCCAATCAATGGTGTTAATGCGCCCGGCACCTCGGTCACCTTCTACTGGACTGCCCCAACAACAGGAACAGGGATAGATAATTACTATTTGCGGGTCAACACCAACTCCAGCTTCACCGGCACCGATATATTTTCTAATACGGTCGGCTATGTGGGCAATAAAACTGTCAGCGGCTTATCCAATACAGGAGGCACCTACTACTGGTTTGTCCTTGCCCACAACGCCGCCGGCTGGGGCCCGTATTCCTCCACCAATTTCATCAACGGCACCACTCCCAGTGTGCTGCCCGGAGCGCCCGCACTCACTTCGCCAATCAATGGTGTTAATGCGCCCGGCACCTCGGTCACCTTCTACTGGACTGCCCCAACAACAGGAACAGGGATAGATAATTACTATTTGCGGGTCAACACCAACTCCAGCTTCACCGGCACCGATATATTTTCTAATACGGTCGGCTATGTGGGCAATAAAACTGTCAGCGGCTTATCCAATACAGGAGGCACCTACTACTGGTTTGTCCTTGCCCACAACGCCGCCGGCTGGGGCCCGTATTCCTCCACCAATTTCATCAACGGCACCGCCTCTGTCAGTGTACCCGGGGCTCCCCCGCTCTCTTCACCAGCCCCTGGCGCTAATGTCCCCGGCACCTCTGTCACCTTCTCCTGGACTGCCCCAAGCGGAACGGGGATAGATAATTACTGGTTGCGGGTGAATACAAACTCCGGCTTCACCGGCACCGATATATATTCCGGTGGAGTGGGCTATGTGGGCAGTAAAACTGTCAGTGGTTTCCCCAATACAGGCGGCACCTACTACTGGTATGTGCTTGCCCACAACGGCGCCGGCTGGGGCCCGGCTTCCAGCACCCGCAATTTCATCAATGGCGCCGCTATCGCTTTGCCGGGAGCGCCCCCGCTCTCTTCACCAGCCCCTGGCGCCAATGTTGTCGGCACCCAGGTCACCTTCTCCTGGACTGCCCCAAGCGGAACAGGAATAGATGGTTACTATCTGCGGGTGAATACAAACTCCGGCTTCACCGGCACCGATATATATTCCGGTGGAGTGGGCTATGTGGGCAGTAAAACTGTCAGTGGTTTCCCCAATACAGGCGGCACCTACTACTGGTATGTGCTTGCCCACAACGGCGCTGGCTGGGGCCCGGCTTCCAGCACCCGCAATTTCATCAATGGCGCCGCTATCGCTTTGCCGGGAGCGCCCCCGCTCTCTTCACCAGCCCCTGGCGCCAATGTTGCCGGCACCCAGGTCACCTTCTCCTGGACTGCCCCAAGCGGAACAGGAATAGATAATTACTATTTGCGGGTGAATACCAACTCCAGCTTCACCGGCACCGATGTATATTCCAGTGCGGTGGGCTATAGAGGCAGCATTACACTCACAGGAGCCCCTAATAACGGCGCTACCTACTACTGGTACGTGGTTGCCCACAACGCCGCCGGCTGGGGCGCGGCTTCAAGCGCTCGAAGCTTCATTAACGGGCCGTAATATCGCTGCATTAACATGGCTATATTAGGATAATGCAGGATAAAGTTGATGCCAAAGCATTGATCCAAGTACGGTTCCGCCCAAACATCAGGTTTGCCTCAATCTCAACTCGGGGTTCAGCAAATTCGTATCTATCTATGAAACCAGAGACATTACCGCGGCGATGCTGCCGCGCAAAGCCAGGACGTTTAACTTGCTGACTGCATGGTTCGGGTTATCATCGAAGCCGGGCTTTATCTCTGAACTGTTTATGCACATATTGACATCGTGCATGTGATCGCAATATACTGTTCGCGTTTATCTCTCTCTCTCAATATGTCGGACCCTATCATCCAAAACAGGAAGGGCACAATTGGGTAAATGTATGTGGACTCGGTCACTATTACGTATTGCGTTGACCATCTTCATAATTCTCCAATTACTTATCCAATTTAATCCCGCAATAACCTTTGCCGACAACCCGGAGCAGCTTCTGGGTCCTGCCGATGCCACGACCGGGACAATGTATGGCGGGTATGCTTTATGGAACCAGTGGCCTGCTTCAGCTGACGGCATCGTGACGCAGATCAGGGTCAAGTGCAATAACACCGGGAACGTCAAGGTGGCCCTGTACACCGACAGCGGATCAGGGAACCCCAGCACGCTTTTGCAGGCTGTCAACACGCCCACGGCTGTGGTTTCAGGCTGGAATACCATTAATATAACCGCTACGCCCGTGGCTTCCGGAACCAGCTACTGGCTGGGGGTTATCAGCGATGTTCCCTGTGTAGCCTACCAGGAAGGCGGGAGCACGCCCAGGAAGTATATGACCGCCTCAATTTCTTCGTTCTCATTCACCTCCTCGCCCTCTGGCCTGACTAACGGAGCCGGCTACTATGAAGGCGTTGCGGCATACGGCGCTGCCACCCCGACGCAGTTTCTGGGTCCTGCCGATGCCACGACCGGGACAATGTATGGCGGGTATGCTTTATGGAACCAGTGGCATGCTTCAGCTAACGGCAACGTGACGCAGATCAGGGTCAAGTGCAATAACACCGGGAACGTCAAGGTGGCCCTGTACACCGACAGCGGATCAGGGAGCCCCGGCACGCTTTTGCAGGCTGTCAACACGCCAACGGCTGTGGTTTCAGGCTGGAATATCATTAATATAACCTCTACACCCGTGGCTTCCGGAATCAGCTACTGGCTGGGGGTTATCAGCGATGTTTCCTGTGTAGCCTACCAGGAAGGCGGGAGCACGCCCAGGAAGTATATGACCGCCTCAATTTCTTCGTTCTCATTCACCTCCACGCCCTCTGGCCTGACTAACGGAGGCGGCTACTATGAAGGCGTTGCGGCATACGGCGCTGCCACCCCGACGCAGTTTCTGGGTCCTGCTGATGCCACGACCGGGACAATGTATGGCGGGTATGCTTTATGGAACCAGTGGTCTGCTTCAGCTAACGGCAACGTGACGCAGATCAGGGTCAAGTGCAATAACACCGGGAACGTCAAGGTGGCCCTGTACACCGACAGCGGATCAGGGAGTCCCGGCACGCTTTTGCAGGCTGTCAACACGCCCACGGCTGTTGTTTCAGGCTGGAATATTATTAATATAACCTCTACACCCGTGGCTTCCGGAATCAGCTACTGGCTGGGGGTTATCAGCGATGTTCCCTGTGTAGCCTACCAGAAAGGCGGGAGCACGCCCAGGAAGTATATGACCGCCTCAATTTCTTCGTTCTCATTCACCTCCACGCCCTCTGGCCTGACTAACGGAGCCGGCTACTATGAAGGCGTTGCGGCATACGGCGCTGCCACCCCGACGCAGTTTCTGGGTCCTGCCGATGCCACGACCGGGACGCTTGGCGGGTATGCTTTATGGAACAGGTGGCGTGCTTCAGCTGACGGCAACGTGACGCAGATCAGGGTCAAGTGCAATAACACCGGGAACGTCAAGGTAGCCCTGTACGCCAACAACAGTTCAGGGAACCCCAGCACGCTTTTGCAGGCTGTCAATACGCCCACGGCTGTGGTTTCAGGCTGGAATACCATTAATATAACCGCTACGCCCGTGGTTTCCGGAATCAGCTACTGGCTGGGGGTTATCAGCGATGTTTCCTGTGTAGCCTACCAGGAAGGTGGGAGCACGCCCAGGAAGTATATGGCCGCCTCAATTTCTTCGTTCTCATTCACCTCCACGCCCTCTGGCCTGACTAACGGAGGCGGCTACTATGACGGCGTTGCGGCATACGGCGCTGCCACCCCGACAAAGCTTCTGGGTCCTGCCGATGCCACGACCGGCACGCTTGGCGGGTATGCTTTATGGAACAAGTGGCCTGCTTCAGCTAACGGCAACGTGACGCAGATCAGGGTCAAGTGCAATAACACCGGGAACGTCAAGGTGGCCCTGTACGCCAGCAGCGATTCAGGGGGTCCCAGCACGCTTTTGCAGGCTGTCAACACGCCCACGGCTGTGGTTTCAGGCTGGAATATCATTAATATAACCTCTACGCCCGTGGTTTACGGAACATACTACTGGCTGGGGGTTATCAGCGATGTTTCCTGTGTAGCCTACCAGGAAGGCGGGAGCACGCCCAGGAAGTATAGGGCCGCCTCAATTTCTTCGTTCTCGTTCACCTCCACGCCCTATGGCCTGACTAACGGAGGCGGCTACTATGACGGCGTTGGGGCTTGGAGTATACATTAGGACATAGGGTTGTCCTTTTTATCAAAAAATTGTTGGTTTCTCACTCGGTGTAACATTTTTCTTGAAAACAATATCTCCTGTCGCTACAAAAACCTCACCGATTTTTGGTGCTTCTGTTAGTCTAAAAGGCAACCAGGATTGATACCATATTTCTGATTGAGATTCAGATAGTGCTTTTTTATACTGGCAAACCACAAAATAATTGCCATCAGGCTAGGTGAAATTAGCTTCAAAAGTGGGCTCGGCAGGTTTCGAACCTGCGACCAATCGGTTATGAGCCGACCGCTCTACCCCTGAGCTACGAGCCCTCACAAACGGTGCACCGGCTGATGTGACGCTGGCTGCCGGGCAATTCCATAGTATAGCACAGCCTGTCGTAGCAGTGAAGATGCAGTATAATAAGGCGGTTAGTACTCGTGACAGGAGATGGTAGGTATGCAACTACAATGGTTGGGCACAGCCGGATTCAGGGTCGAGACGGGTGATCAGGTATTTCTGATCGATCCCTATCTCTCGCGCAACGCGCAGGCCAAACCCGTGCAGACCGTCAAACCGGCGGAAATCTCCGGCGCGGAGCAGATCTTTATTACCCATGGGCATTTCGACCACCTGTACGATGTGCCCGCCATCATGGCTTCAGGTAAATCGTCGGTCTACTGCTCGGAGACAGCTGCTGCCACGTTGTTGAGGGAGGGGGCCGACAGCGGACGCATACGCGCGGTTACCACCGATGGCGCCGTTTATGATTTCAATGCTTACCGGGCTGAGGCCTTTTTCAGCCGGCACGTTAAATTCGATATACCCCTGGTTGCCCGTGCGCTCTGGCGCATCGGCCCGCGTTACCCCAGTGTCTCAGGCATTCATCGCTGCTACCCGGTGGGCCAGGTACTGAGCTGGCGCTTCACCGTCAACGGCTACAGCATGCACCATTTTGGCAGCGGTGGTTCGACGTCCGAGGAACTGGAACGCCTGGCGTCCCGTCCGCTGGACCTGCTGCTGGTACCACTTCAGGGCCATACCCATATCTGCGACATCGCCTTCGAATACGTGCGCATTTTGAAGCCGCGACTGGTCATACCGCATCACCAGGACGGCTTTTACCCGCCAATGTCTACCGCGGTGGATATCAGGCCACTTGTAATGAAAGTCATGGAGAACTGCCCCGGCACAGAGGTAAGGGTCATGGCGATGAACGAGACCATCACTCTGTGACCGAAGACGGCGTTATGTAAACCTTTATAACGTCGAAACCCTGTTGCGGCCTTCACTTTTAGCCCTGTACATGGCGGCATCCGCCCTGGAATAGATCTGTCCGATGCCCGTATCATTTTTAGATGATTCGACCACGCCCAGGCTCACGGTGAAATGGATCGGGATTCCCGTGCCTGCAGTCAGCGCGGCCTCACAGCAGGCGGCGCGTATGCGTTCTGCGATTTCCGCCGCCTCCGCAACGTGTGTTTCAATCAATAGCAGGCAAAATTCATCCCCGCCTGTCCGGCCGAAAATGTCCGACTGGCGCACTTGCGATCCGATCAGTGCCACCAGCTTCATCAGCACATTATCCCCCTCTGTATGCCCGTAGTTATCGTTGATATTTTTAAAATCATCGACATCTACCACCATCAGTGAGAAAGGTTTCCCATACCTGACAAACCTGCGCAGCTCCCGTTCGCCCTGCTCGAAAAAAGCCTTGTGATTTGTGATTCCTGTCAGGCTGTCGCGGGCGGCAAGCAGTTTCAACTCTTCCTTAACCTTTTCTTCAGCGACCTGGGTTGAGTACTGCTTTCGTCTGTACGAGTAGAGGTGGTGCGAAATAATCAATCCGATAATATTGATAAATACAAGCGATAAGATCTCCACCCTTATCCACGGAACAGTCAATTGCTGAGCATTTATCGCTAAATATACGAGGCAACCTGCAGTGAATAACAGTGCAAGTATCACACGATATAGCAGCCTGAATGGCATACCCAGGTAGATAATAACGAGGATTACCAGGTCTGCCAGCGCGTGCCCGGTATAGAGGGCCGGTCTGGTGAAGATGATCAGGATATTTAAGGCCATTCCGAATAAACCCCAGATAAACATGTTGTTATCGTAGCTTTTCGGCTCTGTATTTCGACGCACATACACAATCAAGACGATACTGTATAAAATGAATGCAACTCGCAATATCATGAGGAGGCTAAGCACGACCGGCTGCAATGTAAAGACGAAATCATTGGGTATAGTCAGGGCGACAACAGTCGTTAACAGCAGGATGCCTACCGTAGCCTGCCTGCTGTCCTCCCGGAGTGTATGCAGGCGGTAACCCTTCTCCAACTCCCCGTCGAGCTTGCCATCCAAATTCGGCAAATTTAATCCCAGCAACTTCAAATCGACTTCCCCGCAAACGCTAAATCAAGACAGCATAACACAACAATATTATTAGCGCAATGATATATCGCAGACATTCATAGTCTGCGAAAACTGATCGTGTTAAATACACCGGTCACACCATAATGACTTTAAAGACATTTCTCAGATCCGGCTTTATGAATAGTACTTGACTGCTCTGACAAATATAACTACAATATGTAATTAGCACTCGGCGTATTTGAGTGCTAATTTTAAGATTGATTACAGTTCCCGGAGGGACCGATGCCGATATATCAATACTCCTGCCCAAAATGCAACACTAATTTTGAGCTGAGGCAGGGATTTGACGACGACAACGTAGCTGCCTGCCCCAAGTGTAAATGCGAGGCCAAGCGCCGCTTTGTGCCTGTGCCGATTATCTTTAAGGGTTCGGGATTTTATGTCACCGACAGCAGAAAACCTTCGGAAGCGCAGCAGTTGCCGGCCAAGGTACCGGAGACAACCAAAGAGGTGACCGTGACCAAGCAGCCCGAGAAGCCCAAACCGGCTGCCGGCGAGACCTCACAAACATAACTCCCTCCTGCCGGCTGTTGATGCCGTTCGTTTTCCTGTGTTAAACTCGGTATAAGTCCCTGTAGCTCAGCGGACAGAGCGGCTGCCTTCTAAGCAGCGGGTCGTGGGTTCGAATCCCCCCAGGGACGCCAGATATATTTTACGATCAGAGAAATAACACTGGAATTGGTGCTGATCCTGTTCTTTAAGCTAAACGCCCGTTTGACAGCCGTTGAGTAAAAGCAGGTTGTACTGGAAAATCGGCTGGACGTGATCAGGGGTGATAGCCTCAACCTAAATCAGCAGTCATCCAGTAGTTATACAGATGAGTAATTCTTACCTCAGTCATCCAGTTTCAGTGTTCAGTCAGTCTTCGTACAATGATTTTAAATCAGGGATGCCAGTTGAGGTATCCATCCGCATTAAAATCATATATGGTTTGAGGGTTGTTACCATCAGGATCCATTATTATTAAATTACTTGGTTAAGTTCAAACGTGGTTGGTGCTTCATTTCTTTGTTACCGTTAGTATTGCTGCTGCTCGCTTTGCAATTCGCTTGGCCTTTATCTTGGCAGTGTGTTTTTGTATGGATTTCCTAACATTTAGTCGTGTCCTCTGTTTTTGTAGTTGCGCAGGTGTTAGTGCACAAAATAGGCGTATTCTCACAATGCGGCAGGATTCCCTTTTTATGGGGTGGAATAAATAGCAATAAACTCCTTTTTATGGCATGAGATAACTACCAGTAATCCCCTTTTGTGGTTAGAAAAACTGGAAATATCCATTAATATGATCCCTTATCGGTGTCTTTTATATTTCATAAAATCCGGAAGGGTATATTCAGGAAAAACACATAACACCAAACAGACCGAGGCGGTCACAATAACTGTGACATAACATACTCCCTTATGATATATTCAGATTAGAGGCAAATGTCGGGAGGTAGTTAGCTATGAAACGCCTGTTTTCATTTTCCATCACGTCAACATTCACATTCATTTTGAGTCTACTGGCAATACTGGTCATCGTCGTCTCGGTACCGGGTGTAGTACAGGCAGAACCACCCGGAGCACCCCCACTCTCTTCACCAGCTAATGGCGCTAATGTCTCCGGCACCTCTGTCACCTTCTCCTGGACTGCCCCAAGCGGAACAGGAATAGATGGTTACTATTTGCGGGTCAACACCAACTCCAGCTTCACCGGCACCGATATATATTCCGGTGCGGTGGGCTATGTAGGCAGTAAAACTGTCAGCGGCTTCCCCAATACAGGCGTCACCTACTACTGGTATGTGCTTGCCCACAACGCCTCCGGTTGGGGCCCGGCTTCAAGCACACGCAATTTCATCAACGGTTGGGCCGGCTATTTTCAGGGCGATGTCTATATCACTGGCAACGTGGGTATCGGGACAGCACCGGACACCGGCGCAACGCTCAAAGCATACTCTGCAACTGGAAACGCCATATATGGTAATAGCGACTCTACCGGCACCGGTGTCGCCGGCACCAGAATTGATGGTATGGGTATATACGGTACTAGCACAAGCAACACCGGCGTATACGGTGGTAGCAACACTGGCAATGCCGGATACTTTGTAGGCCGTGTTTATGTCGGCGGCTCACTTTCTACAGCTTATACCAAAAAGGCTGCTGCCTACACGGTAACCGCAAATGATAGCATCATTGCAGTTGATTCTACCTCAGGTTCTTTCGCAATTGCGTTACCTAGCGCTATTGGAATCGCAGGAAGAGAATATACAGTAAAAAAGGTTGATAATTCCGGTCTTTGGGTATCCGTAGCCTGCACTGGAGCAGATACAATCGACGGACAGCCGTTTAAGCTTCTGAGTACCCAGTACGCATATTTAATTGTTGTTTCCGATGGGTATAACTGGATGATTGTAGGACAATCGCCATAAACATTTGCAATGTCGCCTGTCTTTTTAAGGGGATTCAAATAACTAGTAATAATCCCCTTTTTTAAAGGCACGCAATAACTGCCATTATACGATATCTGCAATAGTGGTCACTCCCACCCCCTGGGGACCTGCTGGCAGTCAGTGCGTGGCGGCAGGCCGACGCCGGTGCCCTGTGCGTATGTATACTATGCTGTATGTATATGGGACAAGAAACTACCAGCATTAATAGGTACGCGCACGCGTTTGCATTGGAAAGCTACATGCAAATCCACAAATAGGCACTTCTAATCCGTTAGGCATAAGCGTATAATTTTTTTAATTATTTAGGAGGCAATGAGTACTGAAAGGCTATTAGGCAACATGGGAAAACTGCCCTTGGTGCAACGCTTTAATTGGCCAGGCATTATTGAACTGTCCCAATTGCCGGGCTATACTACCGTGGCAGACGCAGCAGAAGACCTATTATCAAGCCCCCGGCCCCGGTAGCACTTATTCGCAAAGCCTGTACGAATATAAATCAGGCGAGGAAGATGACAAGCCACCTAAACGGAAACCCTTGATAAAAGCCCTGGCATGCCTGGTGCTTATAGCGTTGATAACACTTGTGGTAATTATCCTGCCCGGCACTCTTAAAGCTGTGGCAACTGCTACAATTCCCGGCTGATTACGGCCCATTGATGAAGCTGCGGACGCTTGACACTGTACCCCAGCCAGCAGCGTTGTGGGCTAATACATACCAGTAGTAGGTGCCGCCTGTATTGGGGAAACCGCTGACAGTTTTACTGCCCACATAGCCCACTCCACCAGAATATATATCGGTGCCGGTGAAGCTGGAGTTTGTATTCACCCGCAGATAGTAACCATCTATTCCTGTTCCGCTTGGGGCAGTCCAGGAGAAGGTGACTTGTGTACCGGGTACATGAGCGCCATCTAGTGGCGAAGAGAGCGGGGGCGCCCCGGGCAGACTGAGAGTGGTGCCGTTGATGAAGCTGCGGACGCTTGACACGGTACCCCAGCCCGCAGCGTTGTGGGCTAATACATACCAGTAATAGGTGGCGCCGGTGTTGGAAAAACCACTGATTCTAGCGCTGCCTACATAGCCCACCGGAGCAGATACTATATCGGTGCCGGTGAAGCTGGAGTTTGTATTCACCCGCAACCAGTAATTATCTATTCCTGTTCCGCTTGGGGCAGTCCAGGAGAAGGTGACCGCAGAGCCGGGGACATTGGCGCCAGGGGCTGGTGAAGAGAGCGGAGGCGCTCCCGGCACACTGGGAGTGGTGCCGTTGTAGAATATGTGGGTGCTTGAAGCCGGGCCCCAGCCGGCGCCGTTGTGGGCAAGCACATACCAGTAGTAGGAGCCGCCTGTATTGGGGAAACCGCTGACAGTTTTACTGCCTACATAGCCCACTCCACCGTTATATATATCGGTGCCGGTGAAGTTGTAGTGTGTATTCACCCGCAAATAGTAATTATCTATTCCTGTTCCTGTTGGCGCAGTCCAGGAAAAGGTGACCGCAGAGCCGGCAACATTAGCGCCATTAGCTGGCGAAGAGACCGGGGGCACTCCCGGCAGACTGGGAGCGGTGCCGTTGTAGAATATGTGGGTGCTTGAAGCCGGGCCCCAGCCGCCAGCATTGTGGGCAAGCACATACCAGAAGTAGGTGCCGCCTGCATTGGGGAAACCGCTGACAGTTTTACTGCCCACATAGCCCACTCCACCGTTATATATATCGGTGCCGGTGAAGTCGTAGTGTGTATTCACCCGCAAATAGTAACCATCTATTCCTGTTCCTGTTGGGGCAGTCCAGGAGAAGGTGACCGCAGAGCCGGCAACATTAGCGCCATTAGCTGGCGAAGAGAGCGGGGGTGCTCCGGGAGGGGGAGGGGGGCCGTTGATGAAGCTGCGGTAGCTCCACTGATCGCTCCAGCCGTGGTCAGAGGTGTCGTGGGCTTGGGCATACCAGTAGTAGGTGGTGCCTGTATTGGGGAAACCGCTGACAGTTTTGCTGCCCACATAGCCAACAGCGCCGTTATATATATCGGCGCCAGTGAAGAAGTAGTTTGTATTCACCCGCAACCAGTAATTATCTATTACTGATACGCTTGGGGGGGCAGTCCAGGAGAAGGTGACCTGGGTGCCGGGTACATAAGCGCCATCGAGTGGAGAAGAGAGTGGGGTCACTCCGGGCCCACCATATATATACCTTATCCCGGCGATGTCATCAGAATGGAGGACTCTCTTCGTTGTACTACCTATGGACGCTTCGCCGTACATTACTGTTGCGGAGTCACCGGGGTCATATAAGTCATAAAGGGCCAGCCAGTGACCCATTTCATGAAGACATATGTACTGCAGATCAAAACAGTCAGAAGGACAGGTATTATCCGAGTTACAGGCCCAGGAATAGCTGGGATCGAATGCAAGGTCACATTCCGTAATGGTGTTGCCAGAATTCCAGAGCCTCGTTTGCGCAGGAGTGAACATATCATCGATCACTTGCCAAAAGATCTCGTTGACACCGTTCTGTGTATATTGGGTGGTCGAGGTGGGACCGCTATTATAGAAGCGGAAATCGTTGCATGCGCTGCTCCATGTGCGTGCCGCAGCATCTATGGCACACCTCTGAGGGTAAGTTGCATTAAATTTATAGATAACTGTGGGATTACTGCCCGGCCATTTATACCCGGTATATCTATAATTACTAATTAAGCGGCCTGTACCTTTCGCGGTGCCGTCTGCAGTAATTGACATTTTTTTACCGGTCTCAAGTGTATCTCTCAGCTGGGTCTTAAACTCAGAGACCGATACGTTGCAAACCTGATTGTTACTAATATTAAGCTTACCCTGAAATCTCCCACAGACCTTGAAAGCAGATACATCTCCCTGTATATAAGAAATGCGCATATCCTTAAACTGGTCTTGCGACAACTGTTCAAGGAAAAGAACTGCCTTTTCACCGGTTTCAAACCGCGGTACATCGGACACCGTCAGTCCTATATCACCCACCTGCCCACCAGGTAGTATGAGGCTTACTTTGCCCTGTTTGGCCGTTCCCTTGAGGACATCTTCCACGTTGAAAACTACTTCAGTATAAATACATGTGTGATTATTATTCCACCGGCTGGTGCTCTCGATAACCGAACCTATTACAACTGAATCCGCTTTCTGAGCCAGTTCATCCAGGCTTAGCTTCAGCATCACGGCCTGTGCTGGAACCGCCAGCACCAGTATTATGGTCAAAGCAAATAAGGTTGCCACCGGTAACGTGACCAATAAGAATTTCCGCATCACACCCTCCCTAAATTCTGTATATCTATTACTTATGTGGTTGCATCAGTAGCGCATTTATCCTGGTCTGGAGTTCCGACAGGGACAGCCCCGTTCATGGCAGCGACAACGCTGCTTAACCTGCCCTCCTCAATTACACTCTTGCCCTGCAAATTGCCGATGACCGACATGTTATTATCAGCATAGATCAACAGTGAGAAAATGTAAAATGAAATTTAGGGGCAATATATTTATTCTGCATTTTTTATCCTGATTCTCTGGTATTTTCATTGAAAATTTGATGTATTTGAAGAATATTTGTGTATTCTTGGGGGGAAAATGTAGTATTATTAAGTAGTCGGATGTCGAGGATTATAGTAGGCATGGCTAATTATCGGGAATCGTTTATCGGGATAGCGTATCGTATAAACTATTGGCGCTGGGTGGTAATTGTATTGCTGGGGATAGCTGTCGGGGTTGCCCTGTTAATTGCATCTGGTGGGGTGGCATATGCATGGATGGTGAATCTATCCCTGGGCGAGCTCAGCGCTGGCGCAGATTCAATCGTTACAGGTACCGTTGTTGAACAGAATAGCTACTGGAATGAAGCCCATATCAACATTTATACCTCGGTTACCATAGCTGTTGAAGAAAGTTTGAAAGGCGCAGCCGGCCAGGACAGGATCACAGTCATCATACAGGGCGGACAGGTCGGCGATTCGGCACAATGGGTGGAGGATACCCCGGCCTTCAGCCCGGGTGAGAGGGTGGCGGTCTTTCTCCGCCAGCTTGATTCAACGGAGTTGACCGACATGCTGGCGGCAGGACAACAAGCCTCCACTCCACTATACGCGGTTTTCGGCTGCTACCAGGGGAAGTTCAACGTCATTCAGGACATGGTGGGCAGTCAGACACTGGCCCAATTTAAAGAACAGGTTAATCCGTTGCTCAAAGGCGAACCTTCCACTGGAAATTCACCTTTGCAGGGTCTGGGAATAGGTACCCCATCTATCAGCTCGGTCACCCCCACTTCGGCCCCGGCGGGAACAGGCAGCCCGAATAGCCGGGTGGTTATCAGCGGCAGCAATTTCGGCGCCACGCAGGGGGCCGGGAAGGTATACTTCGTGCGCAATGGCTACGGCCGCCCTGACAGAGAAGCCGCTGTCCTCTCCTGGTCGGATACCAGCATCACGGCACTGGTGCCCGCGGGGGTGGACGGCAATTACCTGTACGTAAACACCACGGCTGGGGACAGCAATAATTTCACCTTCGATGTCACTTTTTCTTATGACGGATACAAATGGCCCGGCGCCAGCCCGGTTGTCAATTACAAGGTCAATGCCACTTCTTCATCCCCCCCAACCGGTGCAGCGACAGCCGTGCAGGCCGCTGCAGCCACCTGGAATGCGGCCACTGGGACGAATTTTACCCTGAATTATGCCGGGCCCACCGACCAGACAACTCCGGGCTATCCCGAGTTCCGCATATGGTGGCAGAACGATGGTGCCAACTTAATTCCGGCACTTAGTTCAGTGTCCTACAGCGGCGGCTTTATTACAGAGGCACATATAAAATTTAACTCTTTTTATACCTGGAGCACCGATACGCCGCCAAGTCATTACGATATTGAGTCCATCGCACTGCACGAGTTCGGCCACTGGCTGTCATTACACGATCAAAACAACACGTTCAACGATAGCGCCAAGGTGATGTACGGCACACTGGGGTACGCCCAGAAGCGTGCCCTCGCGAGCACTGACCGGGCCGGCATCCAGTGGATCTACGGTTCTGCTCCCGATCCACCCGGGGCTCCCCCGCTCTCTTCACCAGCCCCTGGCGCTAATGTCCCCGGCACCTCTGTCACCTTCTCCTGGACTGCCCCAAGCGGAACAGGGATAGATAATTACTGGTTGCGGGTGAATACAAACTCCAGCTTCACCGGCACCGATATATATAACGGTGCTGTGGGCTATGTGGGCAGTAAAACTGTCAGCGGTTTCCCCAATACAGGCGGCACCTACTACTGGTATGTCCTTGCCCATAATGCCGCCGGCTGGGGCCCGGCTTCCAGCACCCGCAATTTCATCAACGGCGCCGCTATCGCTTTGCCGGGAGCGCCCCCGCTCTCTTCACCAGCCCCTGGCGCTAATGTCCCCGGCACCTCTGTCACCTTCTCCTGGACTGCCCCAAGCGGAACAGGGATAGATAATTACTGGTTGCGGGTGAATACAAACTCCAGCTTCACCGGCACCGATATATATTCCGGTGGAGTGGGCTATGTGGGCAGTAAAACTGTCAGTGGTTTCCCCAATACAGGCGGCACCTACTACTGGTATGTGCTTGCCCACAACGGCGCCGGCTGGGG